>Ga0307515_10001787_pt1 | contig 47903 bp, 48 predicted proteins | sample 17_EM_MG_FD_194513 | JGI IMG/M metagenome (GOLD analysis project Ga0307515, IMG submission 194513) | Populus trichocarpa ectomycorrhiza microbial communities from riparian zone in the Pacific Northwest, United States - 17_EM | ecosystem: Host-associated > Plants > Roots > Unclassified | place... | reverse complement strand
ATTGTCTATATATATCGTTTTGACTGTTATTATACTCTAAAAGGCTCAAGAATACTTAGTGGTAGCTCTCAAAATGAAATAAGTTGTTACTGTCCCGGGGGATGTGGCTAGAATATCCCGTACATATATGCCTATAAAGGCTGTCATATCCTTCTTTATGGATGTTTGTGATCACGCACCACTCATATTACCGAAGATGCAAGACCAAATATCGTTGACGCTCTGTTGACGCTCAGTTTCAGGATGTAGTTGGGCGCTCGAGTATTCTTGTTTTGCACATCAAGGCGGCTAATACGTCGAAAACGAACCGTGACGTACCATGGTTAATATTTTAGGATTAACAGTCGCATATCTGAATGCGACCATAAATGTGAAACCCGCAACACAGAACCAGAGATTGGAACCGCCGGGTCTAGCCAAATCCGGCGAAACCCGTGGGTTGACGGGTACAGGTCCGGGTTTACCCCGCCAAGAGTCTGCGGGTCGGGTTTTTGGCCGGTTCTGGAACCGAACTGACCCATTTTTGCGGTCCAAACACGGACCGCTGGCGTGTTACCCGGACCCGTTGCTAACACTAGGCGATAGGTTGCAAATAGTCATAAACAAACTATCAGCTGCCTTTACACGCAGAAGAGAAAGTGATACACTCGCTGCGCCATCATGAAAATGAGTGTCAACGGAGCGTCAACGATTCTTGGTCGTGTATCTTGGGTATTCTGCTGGGCGATAGGTTGCAAATTGTGATAAACGAAGTATGGGCTGCCTTTATCGGGAAAACACAAATTGAAATGCTCCCGGCCCTATCATAGAAATGAGTGTCAATGGGGTGTCATCGATTGTTGTCCTTCCATTATAGTGAATCACAGCGCGATGTGGCTGTTATTGTCTATATACATGGCATTAACTGTTTCAGTGCACTACAAGGCTGACGAATACTTAGTGGTAGCTCAGTAAATGAAATGAGTCGTTACTGTTCTGGAGGATATGGCCGGAATATTCTGTACATATGTGCCCAAAACGGCTGCCATATCCTTGTTTATGGATGCTGTTGATAAAGTGCCACTCATATTACCGATGACGCAAGACCCAGAACTGTAGACGCTCTGCTGACGCTGATTGTCAAGACGGGGTTGGTAGCGCTTCGCTTTCCTTTTTTGCACGAAAGGCGGCGAATGCATTGTTTATGACTTCATTTGATCTATCGCCCAACCAGATTACTCAGGAAACATGACCAACAATGATTGATTCTACATTGAGGGGTGTTATCAGGATGTGGTAGGGTGCGTGTCTATATTCATTTGGATTATTAAGGTGGCCAGAAGTATGCGGAGATGGGAAAGGTTGACATATGGTGTGGCTCAGCGGATTGCATGGACCAGAAAGGGGAACGTGAGTATCCACACCATTGCATAGATCGGCAGCATGATAAATATCGCTCGCTTTGATAGAGCATACACTTTCGTCACCTCATACTACTACATTGGTAGCAACACTTTCATATTGTCTTCTCCTGCACCGTGAAGGAGCCGGAGCCCAATTTGAATTGAGGGACAGTAGTCAAAATGATGACAGACGAATTGCCGACAGCAAAATGGATGAATTTCGACCTAACGAAACACCATAACAACAAACACGATGCCTGATGCTGCATGCCATAACCCCGCTGGCGGTCGAATGGACGATATCATAGAGGTGGCGCATACGTTGGGAGCTCCCAGGGCTAGCGGCGTCTTCCCAGATGCGCGGCCAGAACGGTTAAAAGTCCCAAAGCAGTGGACCGATAATGACCCAGCCCACTGAGAAGAGATCATCACTCAACCGCCAGAAGTTGCGAAAGAGAATGTCCCCTACGAGGTCACCAATTGATCCCATCCGGTCGAAGATGAGTACTGCCACCAAGTCGAAGATCCAATCGGAATGTGGGAGAATGCCAATCGTGACCTGCACACAATGGCAGACCAACTTGCTGATTTTCAGAAGTAGCTGGTCGGCAGGGTGCAGGGCCTCGCAGTGAAACAGACGGAGTGCAACAGATTGGCGCAACATGCCTCTGACGACATACAACACGATGCAGTGCCAGTCCTGTTGGATGATTCAACTGCAAAAGAGATTGTCGAGCTGAAAGGAGAGATCACTGCGAAGGACGCGTGCAATCAGTCGATGCTAGCCAAACTGGACACAGCATTACATGAAGTCGATGAAACCAGGAGAGTGTTGGCAACTATTGAAGAGGAGAGAGACATGATCAGCACAAAGATGGATTCCGCTATGATGGAACTAAACGGTACACATGAGGCCACAATTCGGGTGAAGGCTCACTCGGCACTCTTCAACAAATTCGAAACCACCGCCAGCACCCACAAATGCAACGTCAAGACAACCAGATTGCCTATTGACGATCGTGCAAGAACCCTAGACACCGTCAACCCCTTCCTATCCACCCTGCACCGCCACTTTCGACCTCATCCCCAGGAGTTACGTCTGACAAGCGAGTGTGACATTCGATTGACAAATAGTTGGGCCGCTGCAATACTCCTGCAGTTATCAGACAAAGCGAAAGTTTGGGCCAACCACCGGTTCTGGGCGCATGCAAGTGCAGGTGTAGCTGGTGTTAGCAACGGGTCCAAATTCCCGGGTCGGTTCCGGATCTGGTTCCAACCCGGAACCGAACCGTTGCATCGGGTTTCCACACAAAACCCGCTCCTCAAAAGTCAACATTTCCCGCTCCAATTAAGTATTTCAGTTCTGATCGTATCACAACATGAACAATCCGTATATTGTGCAGTTTTAGTAGCTCCTTCACCTCCCGCTTTCAGATTGGCGATCCGACAAGTATTGGTTGAGTCGCGATCGAAAACCCGCCAATTTCGCTTCAATTCAGCCATTGTTTCACAGCCACTCAACGAATATCAGTCAGATCGCAAATCTGAAAGCGGGAGGTGAAAGAGCGACTAATGCTGCACAATTTACGTACTGATCATGTCATGATACGATCAGAACTCAAATGCTTAATTGGAGCCAAAGTTGTAGGGACCGTAAGATGGAACCGCGGTCCAGTTCTAACCCGTCCCCAAACCCGGGGGGTACCCCTCTTTTCCGGGTAATGACCCGGACTGGACCATCCGGTCCGGTTCCAAACCCGGACTGCAGCCGGGTAACCCGGAACCGTTGCTAACACTAGGCGTAGCTTGGGAAAACGTCTCAGTCACAGTCTTAATGGCATTTATCCCTCCCAATGCTGTGACCAGGTTGGAACGGGATTGGGAGTCACTACGAATCGAAAGGTGGCAAGCTGGTTTCCGCAGGTAAAACACGTTGCCAAGTACTTGGAGACAGGCTGAAACCCCGTGTGCCACTCTCCGAAGAATGCCTTTGCAAGACATACCAGTTCAAACTCTAGTGCAAACAAGAAGCGTCAAAGGCTTTGATCGAGATATTAGGAAGTCAGCCTACAGCGTTGCTCAATGAAGTTATGAAGCACGTCTCTCATTTGGATGCCATGCATAACTCCAAATAGCCACCAACGCAAACGACTTTTAAACGAATGGCACGCAAACAGAGAGAGGGCAGCAGCGGAGGAAGCGATGACCAGTGCTGTTACACTTGTGGAGAGGTGGGCCACCCTGCTCGCATGTGCCCAAACAAGGAACAGGTCTTGGCCGCATGGGAAGTGAAGCAAGCAGGAGCGAACAACTGCACAGAGAAGGATGGGAAGGAGAGAGAGGAGATGCGCAGAGGATCCCGTGGTGGTCACGAGAAAGGCGGCCACTGAGGTGAAGGTGGAGAAAAACAGGAGAGCCTCCGTTTAGCCCAGACCTTGTAAGGAGAAAATGTCAATGCCAAGGTGCCCAAGGTCCAGGAATCATTCAACAGTGCAAATGATGATGATGATGATTGGGATGATACGAGCTCGGTAAATGCCAGCAGGAGCCATTTTCTGTGAATCAACTCCCTAAAACTGAAACTCCTGCTGTGTGTACAATCAAAACGTATACTCGTGATCATCATCTCCGAGTCAGTGATAACAATACCATAGATCTTGGCCGTTTCGACGGAAAGCTTCGGTACGAAAAGAATATTTGCAAGTATGGTATTGTTGCAGCCAAAACAGCCAAACATGCTGGGGCGTCCGAGACATATGTAACATGAGAGACTGTGGAAAAGTTCAAAAGGAAAGGTGCAGTGTCTGAGGAGAGAGATGGCGGCTGGATAATCATGGAGACTGTAAATGACAAAGTAGAAGACGGCTTTGAGAGACAGCGAAAGATATGCCTTCAACTAAAACTAGCGGACGATGGGTACGCATATACCGGGTTATTCGCAGTGTAAAACGAGAATGCTTTCGACAATATTTTCGGTGAGTGCTGGGTCTGTGATATAAATCGAACATATTGTAATGGGCGATATCGGGCGTAGGTGATATTAGTAACAATAATGTATTATCGGAAGACAAGACACGAGGCTCGATATTCATTTGGAGGGATCCAACACAAGTCAAGTGTCGAAGTTGGTTCAAAGTCGTAACTTGCTTCGCTATACAACAGAACAAGTAAAGTGAGAGGAAAAGGAAATCCTCCATTGCCAACGACACTCTCTTTATATACAATTTGTCTGCCACCCGCGAACCATTGCTCATGCCCCGATGTACCATCTGAATCCCATTCCATGATCTCACACACCACCACTATAACCAAGCCACATCATCCGACATCGCAACACCTCAGACCACTTCCTCATCATACCAAATTATCCCGCCACCACCTCACCGCATCCTCCGCGTCTCCATACATCTCCACCTTTGCGTCTCACAATTCCTTCCACACCATCTCTGTATATTCGCCATTATCCTCATGTGCCTTCCTATCGTTCCAGCGCCGTGATACATATCACATCTATCACCGAACAAATGAAATGTGGATAACTCAAGGTGTCATCTCATGCTACGACAGAGAAATGGCAGTGTGAATTAATGACCTTCATGGCCTTCCGCCTGACAGCGAACCAGACGATGACACCATCCAAGAAGCAGCCCGGACTATGCAGATCGAAATTAGTGGCAAGAAACAACTCCGCCTCATATAACATCAACTTTTGGCCAGGGAGTTCATGATTCAAGGATGGTATGAGGAGTGTGAGTCTCCGCAGTCACCAGACAAATTTCAACGCAGGCTTCGCCACTTTCACAATTGTGGTTTATTTGCACAACCGACATACGTCAGCATGCGGAGTAAACCACCAGGTAAAATCGACATATCACCAGATGACGATAAGAAAGCCCCATACCAGCCTCTATATCGCATGTCTCCCAACGAAGATGCAGAGTTACAACGACAATTGGAGAAGGCCTGACACAATTGCTGATTTGCGCTGAGCTGCAGCAATTCCGGCTCATCCATCTTAGTTCGACCTAGAAAGGATGGTGGATTGCGAATGTGCATCGTGTGTCGGGCGGTTAACCGCATTACCAGGAAGGATCGATACCCATTACCTCACATTGACAAGGTTGTCCAACCGTTGGGGGGTTCAACCTACTTTTCACACATAGATTCAGCCTCGGGTTATCATCAAATTCGATTCTGTGGCAGCAATTGTCAAAAAACAGGTTTCTCTACAAAGTATGGGCTGTACGAGTGCACAGTGCTTCCTCGTGGACTGGCGAACGCCTTTAGTCTCTTCATGCGAGTTATGAACCGCCTGGTTACATCCCATCCCGGGCTATGTGACTTTGCTGCTGTTGATCTTGAAGATGAATCGATCCATAGTTCGATTAGCGAAGAGCACCTGGATCACGTCCGGAATGTGCTGGACCTTTGGCAGAATGCTGGTTTGAAACTGAAAAGATCAAAATTGGAATGGTTTCTTGATGACATTGAATTTGGCGGTAATCAGATCAAACAAGAACGAGTGCATATGTTGGACTGAAAGATACGAGCAGGAACCGAATGGGCTCCGCCCCAACTTCCACAAGAAGTTCGTGGTGTTCTCAGTCAATTTTGCCATTATCGCAAGTTTATAAGGCAATATACACATATCGCCATGCTGTTTCATCGGATGTGCAAAATGAGTGGGAAAGCTGAATTGTGACGCCACCGTGGTGGGCCACAGCTTCAAGACATGGGTACAGTGCAAGTTGTTTGGAATGCTGAGGCAGCGGCGGCCTTCGAAACGTTGAAAGATGCCATTTGCAAGGCTCCCATGGTATCACCCCCTGAGGAAGGGGGCGAGTATGTACTGCATTCTGAAGCCAGCAAGTATGCAGTCGGGGTAGTACTATCCCAGAAGCGACAAGATCGGGAGGCCAGAGTCATTGCCTTTTGGAGGACGAACCTTGAGAGTACAGAGACGTGATACCCTACAAACGAAAGAGAACTCCAAGCGATTTGTGACACAGTTGCAAACTGGCACTACTACGTCCATTCGGACAGAACATTTGCTGTCCATACAGACCATGCCTCTTCATGACACATAATGACGCAACCTTGACTCACAGCACGACAAATGGAATACTTAGCAACTTTACAAATTTATACATGCGTTATCCGGTACATCCCAGGCGCGAGAAAACAATCGGCTGACCCGCTGACGAGACTTCCAGACTTTATGCGGGAACACTATCACATCTCCCAGTGACGAATTACGTAATTGGGATTTCGGAACTCGACAGAGTGGTTATGAGAGGTCGCCACTGAAACCAAGGTGGACAGCTGCAGTAAAGATATTGCACAAATACTAGTGTCCAAGGATAGCCAAGAACATCTGCCAAAGGCGTCCACTCCTGCTAAGTTACGAAAGGCATGGGCTTGCCACCACCATTTATCCCTTGTCAACAGCCTGCTTTGCCTAGACCTCCAGAAGAAGGACCCTGAATGACCCACAGATGAGCTGTGTTGTCTCTCCATTCCGACACCCCTAAGAACCAGAATCCTCCGAGAAGCACATAACGCTGCAGTGAGAGGCCACATCAGAGCAGCAAAAACATATATGGCGGTGAGACAGCGCTTCCTCTGGCCAGATATGTGGAAAGAAGTACAAGACCACACAAAAGGCTGCAACATGTGCGCATGACTTATTCAATGGGCAGCAAACGTAGTGTGCTTCTTGAAACCACTGGCAGTTGCACGTGGCAGCCGGGAGCACGTGGGAGTAGATTTCATTACCGACATGCCGACATCATTCAGAGGAAACAATTGCATTGTGTCTTTTGTGGACCACATCTCCAAACGAGTCCATTGGTTGCCCTGCACTAACACCATTGACCCCACGAAATTTGCACTGGTATTCCTAGAGACCATAACACGACTTCATTGTGTCCCCCGAGAGATCAGTACGGACAGAGACCAGCGCTGTACATCAGATATCTGGACGGATGTGAGTAAGAGGTTACAGACTATCCTGCTCATGTCCACAGCGTTTCACCCACAACCATATGGGCCATCAGAGATTCCAAATCAGCAGGTCACACGGTATCCTCAGGCTTTCACAACTCATCATCAAGACCAGTGGGACACCATGCTTCAACTCGCGGAATATACATATAACACGTCTACAGTCTCGTCCACTGATCGAATCCCGTTCGACCTGGAGCTAGAATACACACCATCTGTTGGATTAGACTTCGTGGCGGCCCAACTGCAGCATGATGAAATGCGGAGCCTGGAAGGCACACTGGTTGTTGAACAATTGCAGGACTAATTACTTGATGCCCAGGACCGCCTCGATTATGCACAAGATGGCCAGATGCAGGAACCAAACAGGAGCCGAAGGCCATGCACCCTTGAAGTCGGAGACTTTGTGATGTTGAGTACTAAAGACCTGCCCATACGATATGTAAGCGATGACGGTCCTAGGCGCTAACTGCAACACCCATGGGCCGGACGCTACAAGATGATAAAGTTCCGTGGGCTGAATGCAGTCAAATTAGATTTACCCACATATATGATGATCCACGACACGGTAAACGTCAGCAGAATCAAGAAGGACACTGCAGTCGAAGCTCGAGGAAAGCCTCTTCCTCCTGCCGTTCTGACTGTAAGAGATAAAGATGGCATGATTCAGCGTGGGTATGTCATAGAAGCGATTACCTCACATAAGCGCGCGCTGGGCGTCATACGCGGTTACAAATATCAAAGCAAATGGGACGGTTACGACAACAAAGAAATTACCTGGGATCCAGCCGCCAATATCTCAAAAGCAAAGCAAATGCTTGATGACAACAAAAAACATGGATTGGGAGAAACGAAGGTGAAACGGAAAAGGAAGGACTAAGGCCGCGGAGTCGATGGCCATTGGTTTAGTTACACTTTCTCATGGTTATTTTTTTTGTCATTTCCGAGAAGTATTTCGAACTTTTTAGGAGGGATGTAATTTGGAGTGAGAGGAATGGTTGACAGATGGTGTGGCACTGTGGAACGCACAGACCAGAGAGGGGAAAGTGCATATCCACTCAATTGAGTGAATTGGCAGCAATATTAATATCGCTCGCTGAGAGAGAGAATACACTATCATCACTTCAGACTACTACAAATACATTCAACATGGACAGTGAGGTACCGATGTCAATATTTTACGATCAACAGTAGCATGTTTAAATGCTACCATAAATGTGAAGGCCGAAACACAGAACCGGAGAGTCGAACCAACAGGTCTATGCAATTATCGTGAAACCTGTGGGCCAATGGGTACAGGTCTGGATTTGGCCTGCAAAGAGTCTGTGGGTCGGGTTGTTGGATGGGTCGGGAATGGAACCAACCACTTGATGGCTTCCAAACCAGGACCGGTGGTGGGTTACCAGGACCCGTTCCTAACACTAATTGAGATCTTCTGGCCATCATTCTGGTAGAGTAATATACATATGGTGATTATCGATTTCGCGATTTGGACGGCGGAAACTACATTCAGGTGGTCCATATGTCATCCATATTGCCTGCTGAGCGAGATGAGATACCGAAACGTAGTTTGCCTCCCCAAGGCATAACTTTCACCCAAATCGATCTGCTTCTATCCCTTGATTACTAGCCGTGCTTCGTACCATGTGGACCCGCCAGGATTGTGTTTAGTCTTGAAAACCCACTTTGAGGAAATCAGTAAGACTTCCAGTTGCTGTGGTTTCCGAGAGTTGAGAGCGGAGAAGATGTTATTTAGCAGGATTGATGTGCTTTCTTCCGCATGACTTCTCAGCTGTGAGCTCATTGAGGGCGTTGCATGGGTTCCGTGTCGGTGAATGGATCAGCTGGGGATGCCGATAACGCTTGATCAGAGGTTATACCTTGACTTCGTGTGACGCGACTTCCTGACGGCCGAGCTGGAGCCGCAGCTGCAGCTGCTGGTGCTACTTCGCTTGATATTTTGATTGCTGCTGTGGAGTTGTGGGCAGTCTGGTCCTGTCTATGGAGGCGGCGGCTGTGAGCAATGGTTTCAATCTCTCCTGCCGAATACACAGCAGTCTGAGCATCGTGGCAGAGGCGCTGGCTGTGGGAATTTTCTGCTTCCTTGACAGGAGCGTCATGTATGTCGGATCTGGATCTCTTGCCTGACTGCTTAGGTTGACTGTCTTGTCTTCGGAGAGGCTCATGTACATTATCTATTTCCTCCATATTTTCCTCGTGTTCTGATCATCCCAACATATCAGTATCGATCTCATTGCTCCCATGCACACTTGACATGTGTGAATTTCTATCTTCAACAAAATTCACTTTGGCTTGGGCATTTACCTTCTGCAATTCGGGAACGCATATCATCCACAACGTCTTTGAGTTGGGTTTGCAGCCAACCATCATGCAGGGTTTTGATCTCTAGCTGAATTGGCCTCGGTGTTGAACAGCAGCTATGAGTCTGATGGCACAGCATCCGAATCGGCGTAAGTTGTAGAGAGATGCTCAATATGATAGCTTGTGACTGTCAGCATCGCGTGTTGGATTTCCAAATCATTGTACCATGTTGTATGGTGCTTCTTACAGTAATTGATAGCCACAGCGGTCAGTTCCTATCAGGCTTTTATTCGGTGAACTCTGAAGGAGATAGACTGCGGTATTAACTGTTTCTCCCAAGAACTGAGCTGGAGCCTGGGAGTCAATCATCATCGCCTGGGCCTTTGCAGTAATTGAATGGATCATGCGTTTGCAAACCATTCTTATGGTGAGTATATGGAGGGCATGCCTCGGGTGATACAGCGCGGGCCGCTAGGATATATTGAAAGGTTTTGTTGTCTTATTTTCCCCATCGATTATCGCACCCTAATGGCTCGATCTTGGTTGCCATTGGGTCTACTCAGTCCCTAAATGAGTGGTATGCGGAGGTGTAGGTGACCGCGTCCTTATTTGGGAGCAGCCATATGGATGTGTACATTGGGTAGTGTTAGCAACGGGTCCAAATTCCCGGGTCGGTTCCGGGTCCGGTTCCAACCCGGCACCGAACCGTTGCAACGGGTTTTCACACAAAACCCGCTCCTCAAAAGTCAACATTTCTCGCTCCAATTAAGTATTTGAGTTCTGATCGTATCACAACATGAACAATACATAGATTGTGCAGTTTTATTCGCTCCTTCACCTCCCGCTTTCAGATTTGCGATCCGACAACTATTGGTTGAGTCGCGATCGAAAACCCGCCAATTTCGCTTGAATTCCGCCTTCATTTCACAGCCACTCAACGAATATCAGTCGGATCGCAAATCTGCAAGAGGGAGGTGAAAGAGCGACTAATCCTGCACAATTTAGGTACTGATCATGTCATGATACGATCAGAACTCAAATACTTAATTGGGGCCAAAGTTGTAGGAACCGTAAAATGGAAACGTGGTCCGGTTCTAACCCGTCCCCGAACCGGTTGGGTACCCCTGTGTTGCAGGTAACCACCCGGACTGGACCATCCGGTCCGGTTCCAAACCCGGACCGCAGCCGGGTGACCCGGAACCCTTGCTGACAGTAGCATTGGGTAGTCGTCGATGAATAGTATGTATTATCGATTGTCCCCAATGGAGAGTGTAGAGAAGGGACTGCGCACATCCAAATCTACAAGTTCAAAGGGCTTCATGGTGTGCTTGACTGGCGCTTTGATGAACCATTGTTTGTGCTTTGCCTGGATGCAGGCTGTGTACACAGAATCATCGTGTGTTTATCTCTCGACTACAGACTTGATCGGAGTAGAATTCATATGAGCTAGTGGTCAGTGCCATATTCTTGACTCTGGGATTGTGAAAGACTTGTAAGTGGATGTAGTTACGGCAGTCAAACGTGCATTTAGACCAGAGGAATCAGGTGAACTTGTAATTGCGATCAGAGGTGACTCTGAAGACTCACTCGCAGGTTCGTTGATTATTACTCTTGGAAGTGAGTTGTTGCTCTTTCTCTTTCTCCCACGCTTGGTAGTGGATGATAGGAGCGCGGTTGCGTGGACAATGATGGTATCTGCCATTGACTAGTTTTCCGGCGAGAGTATAAGAAGATGGCAACATTATACAGCATTTTCTGGTCTGAAATATCGTCATATGCCCGCCCAAATCCAACTGGTTGATCAATAGAAGGGAATGTAGAAAAGTAGGAGTATAGAGGGCTTCAACATGATACCCGGATATGATATTGATGAAGCCACAATGCATGCGGGTGACTGAATTATCATCTCCAAGTTCGATTACAATATGAAGTTACTGTTTTTTGAATGTTGAGACACAGCTGCCGTCATTGCACATGTGGTGTGACTCTCCGGAATCAATTTCCCACTTCCGAGCCACGCAGGCGAGAGCACAGGTGGTTAGTCAGAAGAGCTTGCAGTGTCCGATCTCAGCGAGAGCTGCTGTAGCATTGGCTTTCATCACTTTCCACCACTCCATTATACGTTTGTACAAGACACTATTGAATTTGACAGGGCCTGGGAGCCCGCACAGGAATCAAATGCGCTTATTCTTTCCGTTGTTTCTTCCCTCCTGCGCATGTTGGCACTTTCTGCATGCATTTGTAGTATGGCTGTGAAGTGTGCAATAGATGCACTTACATTCGTGGCTGTCTTCGCATCCACCATGTCCAGCATGTTCACTTAGTCGACCGTGTCAACCACTTCCACATCGCCCACGCCTAGGGCCTCGGCCACAGTAGCTGCCATGTTGGGAGCATCGGGTGGCCACCATGGATGCATCTCCGAGTTCCTTGGTGAGGTGGGCAGTGGTTTCCTCTTTTAAGAGATCATGCCTAGCTTCTTTGGGTGAAGGTACGCGCCTTCAATCGTTTCAGACCATTAATATCATTGCATATTGTGAGGGCAGCGATGTAAATATTTTTATGCAGAAATCACAATCGGTGATAGCATCGTCAGTATGGTCCAATTGTTAGCAGTATTTAGTGAGGTTGGTAAAGAATGCTTTAAGCATTTCGGCCTCCTTAGGTCGGCAAGCGCGGAACTGGCGAAGGATGTCCTGTGTCCCAATATACGATCCGGGGGTGTCCAGGCTGATTCCGGGCGTATTGCACGTTTCGAGCGGGTTGCACATTCCCCTGACAATACGCCATACTTCAGGGGAACAGGTAAGTCTGATCATAGTCACGGATTTGGAGCCCTTAGCCTGCCAATCATCATAGTTGTCATCATGATTGAAATCAGGAGGCTGCTGTTCAGGGTCATCTCCGGTGACAACTGCATATGCTTCCATGGGTGACAGGATGAGTATCATGTCGTCTTTCCATTCGTCGTGGATGGCATTAGTGAGCTTGGGAATGTCGCCCCACCTGGCTTTGTTGCAGGCGGGTTCGGAGGAAGATATTGTGAGATGGTGCTGTTGAGTTTTAAAGTTGTTTATGCGGTTGTTGGTATGGAGACCAGGTGGAGGGTTCTGGAGGCTCTGTTTTGAAGATCGTGAAAGAGATCGTAGGAAAGATCGTGAGATATTAAGATAGTAGCGATAGCCGGGCTCCTAACCCGTTTCAATAGTGATGATAGAGAAACTTGATTATTCTATCCAAGAGGGCCACAAGGCCAATATATATGAGAGTGCAAGTACGGCTGAATGCCATCTGCCAGTATCAGAGTCAACAGTCATCTCCGACCATACAAGACATCACCCTCTGCAGCCATACAAGACATCACCGTCTCCGGCCATATGAGATACGTCCGCTCCGGCCATACAAGACATCTCCGCTCCGGCCATACAAGGAATCTCTGCTCCGGATATACGAGGCTCATCTCCGGCTGAGACCTGTATATGCAACACCACACACAGGAGGGCTTCTTTTTCCTGTGGCCATGATATACTCCCTATCCACTGTTCTTGTACTCTCTCAGACATCAACCTTTCGTCTCTTTCTCTGTGGGAGATGTTGGGGATACACCACTCATCCCAAGGGCCTGGCATTGGTACTGCCCAGGCTATAGCTCTTTCTCTCCTGTGGAGTTTGGTATCTGGTGTACTTCTATCTAACCAGGAAGTAGGTTTGACTTTCTAGGCAACACATTTGTAGCAGGCACACACCCAGGCTGTGTTGGTGCTTTCTTCTAGGTTACACTTCACCAAGTCAAGGGATGAAGAAATATGGTATTTCACTAAGTTCCAGAGCAATGTAGTTTTAGAAAACCCATGCAAAGGTCCAGAATACCCTTTTTGTTTTTTTTTATTCATACTGTATGCACTCTAATTGGAGTATGACAGAGCCCCATATCCCCTCCGCCTCCGGGCAAGCCAGTTAAATGGCAGAGTTCCTCACACACTACCCTTTGTCCCCATCACACCGGGGGGCTGGCACTGGGATCCGAACGCATAGCATTGTGACCGTATACGCCGCGTATACTTTCAGGAGCGATACCACTGCGCCACGGGGCCAGCCCCTCCAGAATACTCTTCCAGGTACCCTCCTTTTCTTCACCAGAGCCGTCTCTCCTATAGACTACTCTTCTTATACCATCCTCATATCCTAGCACATAGGAATCGCTCCGGTTTTTCTGACTATGTTTGTATGGCCCAGAATGCTGCCTCCGGAACCCGCTGTCATGCAACATCTGCGGCCGGAAGATCAACCATCATCTCCTGCCAATGTCCGGCTAACGGTTCTGAACTTCCACTTACTACTGAAGGAGGCGTGAGGGCAATCACACCAACGATTCGACTACTAAGTCCACTTATATCCCAACTTCAGGTTCACATGGTCTCTCAGGAACCTACTATTTATGATCTTCGGTGCCTTGACTTGCATCTCCGGATGGTAGCTGCGTTGGCATTTACCGTCGGTAATTATCAGTTAATGGACTGCGATCGAGACTAGTTGGTAGAGGTGGTAAAGTCCGCCCCATCCGAGCAACACTCCACTCTGCCCGAGATTATGCTTTATCATCTTAGGAATTTTTCGACTACAGGACTCTGGGTTCCGGCGATTGTCCGATTGATGGCATGAGTGATGGTTGGTGACCGAGTGATATGAAGCGTTCTCACGAACCACATCACTCGCCTATACACCCAGCTTTGAATTACCTAAGTAGCTGATGATTCAAAGATGCGAGAGTCCATCTGATTTCATTCTGGCCCAGATCACCGCAATTTTGAGGGTAATCTATAACAGTGGACCTGGCAGTCACCTTGTACCTGCGGTATGTTGCCTGGGATTGGAGGAAAGCGTGGAGCCAGAAGGACCGGCAGGGGAACCGATTGCTACAGTCCTTGCTATTGGTTCGTATCTACTTAGGTCTCTATACACTAAGAGGGCTCACAGCCTTCACCGTATTAGTATACACAACTACGGAAGTGAAGTTTGACGCCCGGCGGAACCCATAACATACCATATTATGCTGCCCCCTGCCCGGCGTCATCGTCAAGAGCATGGTTATAAACCGCTCTTTTCTGTGGTGGTGGATATTTGCCTCTTCTGGCCTCATCTGGTGGTATAATGTCCAGTTACGGGCCGACTTTAAAGTAAACCGCAAATCACCCCTACCAAGTTGGAAAACTATCAAAATTTATCCAGGTCAGTAATATCAGTATTAACCTGCCCGTCGGTCTCCTAAAGATATCTATATCAGACCCTAGCCGTGCAATCGATCGCCGACGGCCTAGGCTCTGCCCAAAACAGGACGAATAGGCCGATAGAATCTGGGTGACATCATGAGCGATATTAACATGGGTTTAACACCCTTGAAAATATTAATCTGCCCTTTTGGGTGAGCAAATGCTGTTCATTTAATGGAAGATTTTGTAGTACTCAAGCGGAGCATGGAGTAATTACTAGGTACTTGCTATGATTAGATTGATTAGGTAATGGCCTCGCCCAGTGAAACAACAGCACCATGGTGACACCATTCCACCCCACCTGCCATGTCACTGTCCAACAATACCCCAATCCGAACAACACTACCGCATACTCATTCATCCTCGTTATGCGCCGCTTCGATCGAGATGGTAGTGTCCTGAATGTCGGCGAGGCGATCAAGCTGCGCTTCCTGGTCGTTATCGCTGGGCTAGAATCCGCGTAGCTCTTGGCGCGTCTGCGCTCAAAACCTCAGCAAACTGCACCAGATCTCGCTCGTGCTATGCACCGCTGCCGACATGCACTCTGGCCACGCCTCCCTTCTCATCACACCCGATTCCGGCGTACCCTAATATTAAACACGATCGCCTACAGCGTGATAATGCCACATCATTGACTAGTCACTCAAACCAAGCCGAAACAGAACCCCTCGTCCCCGTCCCGCTAGCCACTACTCCCACAGGTTCCCGCATCATCTCTCGCCTACTTGTATCGGACCGAACAGACAGCGCAGCTCTTCGTTGACCGTTTTCCTTGCTGAAGTACGGTCACCCCGTCGCGTTTTCGCTACTGCTATCGCGCGCATGGAAGGTTACAGGACTGATTCCATGTTCTCGGTAACCGACGTTGCCACGCTGAGACAGCATGTGGCAACACTTCCTCTCATTCTAGCGATTCATACAACTGTTAACTGTTACTACTTGCTGGAACCGGAGCTGGATGTATACGCTCTCTACTGGTCGCTCGGTCAGAACAACTACGGCAGTGAGATCATGGAGTTCAGTAGGTTCTCAGACGATGAGAGCAATGACGATGAGAAGGGATACATGCCACTTCAGGCTAGCAGGATCTGTGCCCCCCGATTCTGTAGATGGCGGCAGAGGTCAAGGAGCATGAGCGGAGGGAAGCGGAAGAGAAGGATAAACGCATCTTTTTCTGGGTTAAGCGCCTCATAAACGGATAGTGAGACACAGTGGTTCACGGGAAGTGTTTTTTTGCGGAGTTCGCATTTCTTTCTTACCTTGCTTCTGGGTGCCACGCGATTATTGTTGGCTGTCACTCTGGAGTGATCTCCGACGGTAGAATACAGTAAAAGGCACGGGGTTTCGGGGTTTGAGGCTATTGTTGATAGGTTGTTTTTGGTTTTAATTTTGAATTAACCGCGTCCATAATATAGTCATATGTATTATTCGGTCAGTGAATGACGCAATTGCAATACAACCGCGAATCTGACGGGCAGTGAGGCCACAAAACTCCTCACAACCACCAACAACCCATTTGACGACATTGGTTATACCACACACCGTTATTTTACTCGGTTCATAGATTATGCCGTCTTTTGAGGTTTGTTGGTTTTGGAACTCATAGGCAAAGCGAGGTACTGAATTATCTAATATCCGTTGTCTCAAAAATCCTGTATAGGAGTCATTTAGAACTGCGTATGTCGGTACAAATCTATATTCATTGTTTCTGATGCGTGAGGCGATGTTTAAATAGGCTAAATGTGTGACAAATCGGAATCAATATCATTCCAAGCTTCAAAAACCGCGAGCGTATATATTTTTTTAATTATTGATTAATGCCTTTCATTACTTAAATAGCTTCAACCCCGCATAATTCTTCTATAACGAGTTTCTGAATCGCTCTACAATGAGAGATACGTCCTTATCTCACCTGGCATGGTTCCCTTAACTCTATTAGTCAGATTACGACTTCTTCCTATCCTCATGCTGTTGGCCACTTGCGTCACGTTATTTCGGGCATGATTTATCAACAATACTTGTTCAGTACTTTGTAATTTCCCCGGCACAACTCTCGAACCCGATTAAAAGAGGAAAATGTACAACAAAAATAGAATGCACAAATAATTAACAATAATCATGTAGCCGGGCTTCTTTTAGTTAAAAGACTTATATAACCTACATAAATTAAAAACCAGACGAAATTGAGAAATAAAGAGTATTAGTATCGCCATACTATACACAAAGGTGAGGACAGTGACCATAGAAATTAGAAATTCAGTTATTGCAAACTGAACAAATCAAAATATGATGGAGCAGTGAGTCGATAGAACCGATCTGTTAGTGGGGGTGGTATAGGACTCGTGGTAGAAGTTGGAATTTTAGGCCACTGTAACTGGATTTCCCTTATTGCCTCCCATGCAAGAGTCTAGATAATGCAATAAGCTCGATTCCAACCCCTCAGGGAAGTGATAGCCATTATATATGTTCCGAGTCTTAAGCCCGAATAGCAACCCGACACAATACCCCAAACTTCTTAAAATCTTAAAAATAAAAATACAATCATTGGTCACAGTCTATATCGACATTAAGGGCTCGTTCAGTTACCTAAGCTGTATTTCAACAAATATTTTAGTTGTCGCTGGAGTAGATATTAATATGGATATTTCTGGAGCCTAGACGCTCTGCCTAGCTCGTACCTCGCTAGCGCGGTAGCAAACGCCCTGCTATCATACAGTATCTTCCACACTCACAGCGAGTATTCCTATTTCATTGCACTAAAAACAGAGATCTACTGAATGTCACATCATACCTCGCTTCTACACTTACATGATCCCACAATGCACGTCCACTCACCCTTCCCACTCGCGGAAAACTAAAGTACATATTCACTTGTGGTATTGAATCAAAATTCAAAAACGTCAAGCTACAACCCGCGGCTCAGGGCGGAAAATCACGAACGTACAATGCACAGTGTCTCCGGAAGACTGAAAGTTCGATGACGAGATCGAAATCAAAAGGGTCCGGCTCAATCCAATACTTGAATATTTTAAGAATTTTCAAGCCTTGTGGCTAGCGAGTCGTTTTCGTTACGCTCCATCCGCAAATGGGACTGACACGCATGGATGGGTCAATTTCATGACCAGGGTAAAGATTCGGATCCGGTGTTGTCACCACTACAACCATAATTACAAATTAGTTCTCCATCACCATCTCCATCATCATAAAAGCGTAAAACCTTTTTTCGTGGTTATGGATACCACTCTGTTAGCGGAACCTATGGATGGGGGTTCTCCATTCGAGGATCACATCAAGCGCCATCCCATCCGCGGACGGAGCCTAACATTTCAATTATCAACTTTAACAGTAGCTCCTCCAGTACTGCAGCTATCTGTGTTTATGAGTCGAATATTTCCATGATTTATGCATGGAGTAGGCACTACAATCAAAGAAGAAAAAATGCCGCAGTGATTTCTCATTCGATGCTTTATTCCGTAAATGCCCGAACAATAAATAGACCATTAGAATACAGCTTGGCCAAATGTATACAGCACCGTGCTACAGCGCGCACATTTGCACAACGTTACTCACCCTCCGGCGGCGACTCCGGCCTGTCAACAAAAATTATAACCCTTGCCTTGCAAATCTGCTCCTTCGCGCTAGCAAACGCTTTCCGCACTACTCCCTTCGACATAATGCCACTCACAAATGCGCGGTCGGCGTCCTCCAAGTCTAGGTCCGGATTGTCGAGACTAACCACGCGCTCGTCATCATAGCGATCCCAGAGCTTAATACTCTCATCGACTTCGTAGACTCCGCGTTGACATCGGAGCTGCGCAGCTAAGTCCATAGCAGAATGGAGGTATTCTCGGTAACTGTTCATGTGAGATGCGACAGTCAAAGGAAGACCCTCTTGGACTTTGGAGAAGAGTACACGGAGGTCTGAGGATATAATATCGATATCTTTCAACCTTTCCTTCACTTCATGGTTTTGATAGAGGAGAGACGCGGTATATGCGCGCCAAAATTCTGCCCTTTCGGAGGAGCCTGAGGTGTCTAATGACATCAGATATAGGTATAACGCAGGGGACTGAAACCACAGACTGCACTGGGGCGGATGAGAGGGTATTGAGGGAAACGTGACGGGTTAGGATCTCACCACCAACTCGGATTTGCTTATCGAGGATGGCCATATGTTGTAAGTTTTCCTGTGCCACCCCGGGAAACCAAACTGACAATACTCTCTTCTCGACATATCCCTAGATTATCGTCTCCATCACCTTCCCGATGCTCAATACGGTTGAGTCGCCGACTCGAGTGGATAAAAGGAATTTGATGTCGGGATCATCCAGTTCTTTCAGCCCACGGATGTGACCCTTCCCCTTGAACATTTGGCGGCACCAGCATCCAACCTGTACTCAGTCAGACGGAGTTTCGTTTCGTAGGTAGCGGTGAAGAAAGTCATACCTTGCTATGTAAAGCACCGAATTTGTCTTGAAATGTCTGGTCTGAGATTGGCTCCAGGCCGGTGCCGACGCTGCTGATAGATCGGATGTGCGAGACCCGTTACTCTTCGAGCTTGCTTAGCAGGTCATCTCTCTCTTTTGCGTGTTCCGCCCTTTCCGATGCAGCTTTCTCCTTCCCCTCTTCCAGGAATCCGCGAAGTGTATCAAGCTCCACCTTCAATTTGTTGTATTCTGCTTCAAGCTCACTCTTGTGTAACATCAGCGTTTCCTTCTCCTTCCGTTCTGATTCACCACTCTGTTCTTTCTCTTTTAAGAGTCGTCTGCTCTCAGTAACCTTATCGTGCAATTTTTTGTTTTCTTTTGCGAGCTGCTTGTTTTTGTCCTGGAATTCACTGATTTGCTTTTCCGATTTCTTCTTGTCCAATTGCATCTGCACAGACTGGTGTTCATATTGGTGCTTCCAACGGTCGCACGCCGATACCATATTCTTGTATAACTCCATATCTATGCCTTCTAGGCGATTTGGCGTTGCGTCGTTTGCGGGTGGCACCGTGTGGCTGGCATCGCTTCCTGCCTGCGGATTGGAGCTCCCGGAGATTGAGGAGCAATGTCCCTATACAGTCAGAAGAAACTAACATGGGCGATACGGTATTCGTGCGCTTACATCGGCGGTCGTTTGGCATTCGGAATTTAGCGGAGGTTGGGTACTCTGTTGGTCGGGAATATTTTGAGATTCTAAGAAGTGAGTACTTGGTGGTAAGAGGGGATTATAAGATTGGGTAACAGACGTTCTTCAGCTACCATCGGTTCTGCCATTTCTTCACCACCAACGCCAAAAAATTGAACAAGTAAAAACCCGGTGAGGGCCAGCATTAAGTGGTTGCGATCTTGTGCCACTGTTCTGAGTGAGGTTGGAGAGTTTAGGTAGAGCGTGAGGTATCAGCAAGGCGCTGTCAGGGGGAAAACAGCCGCACTTGTTACTTTGGATGGTTCGGCGACTTCTTGATTGAGTTGATTGGTTCTCTCTATCTCGAGGGCCAAAGGCCCGTATATATACAATCTCCCATATGCGTACACGTATGCTCTGAGACGCATCACCCTGGTCCTGATGCATATCCTGATACAGCCACCATCTTCATACAAGTCTTCATTCTCATACAAGACATCAGACAGTGCTGAGACTCACGATCCAAGTACACATGCAACAGCACTGAGAATAGTAGAAGCGGGGTAGGTGGTATGTACGTAGCTCCAACGTTGCTCCTTGGCGACACCTCAACAACACTTTCCAACGGAACACTCACCTCACCTCTTATCGGGGGGACCTCCCTAATCTCTCTATACTGCTCGCGAGCACAGCAGATCGTGAAAACTTTACCTCAGCTACATAGCAGCACCTCTTAAATCCGTAGCGACTGTACCAGTCTGAAGTTACGACGAACCCCGACACTTGTGAGGCACTTGTACTACGAAAGTGAGGCTCTGCCTGCCCACGAACGGTGAACGCTCAATGCAAATTACCTTCAAGCAAAGCGACGATGGGCTCTACCGATCCAACCAAGCATCGATTTGTAGTAGGTGTCGACTTTGGAACGACGTACATTTCCCTCATTCCGACTGTTCTCTATACTTCTGCTGATAATTTCGGTGTACCAGCTTCACATCAGTGGCTTTCGCCCACACGGCATGTCCTGATGATGTGAAGCTCGTACAGACCTGGCCAAACAGCAGCACCGGAAGCTCTTCTGCCGACCAAGTTCCAACGGAGATTCTCTATACCGAGCCGCGGATCCGAGACAAAAAATGGGGCTATGAAGCTCCCAGGATTGCTCATTCCGAGACACTGAGATGGTTCAAGCTTTTGCTTCAGGAACAATCGAGGCCAGCCCTACCATGCAGTCCACTATCGAGAGACGTCGTCCGGAGAACTTCAGAAAAACCCACGACACCAGGAGATATGTCTAGCCCACTGGAATTCAAACGCTTCAGCAGCTACAGATCCCCCCAGTTACTGTAGTTTCAGACTTTCTGAAGTCAGTTCTAGAAATTACAACGGCTAGTATTAAGCGAACTTACGGCGCTCAACTTGTCCGCGACTCCACGGTGGAGTACGTTCTAACAATCCCTGCAATCTGGAGCGACTCGGCAAAGGCACGTATGGTACAAGCAGCAGAGAGTGCGGGATTCGGATCACACCGGGACGACTTCAATTTGGTCAGCGAACCAGAAAATGCTGCAGCATATACTCTCAAAACCATTCAACTCAACAACCTCAATGCAAGTATTCGTGTTTCCGGTCGGCTGTCTGCGCCAAACTAACTCTCCGTTAGAAAGGTGATACATTCATCATTTGTGACGCAGGTGGAGGAACTGTGTAAGTCGTTGCCGGCAGATATATATGCGATACTTACACTGTGACTAGAGATCTGATTTCCTATAAGATAACTGATCTAAATCCCTTAAGGCTCGACGAGAGAGTGGGAGGTACTGGTGAGTCATCGTAATCACATCATCAGACCATTGCTAATGTTTGCAGGTGACCTGTGTGGCTCAGTGTTCCTAGACCACGCGTTTGAGCAGTACATTAGGGGAGTACTTGGTGATAAGGTTATCGATAATATGAAAGTAGACAGCATCCTTTCGCTCGCCGGTTATGTCTTATAACTGACGCTTTCTGCGCTGCTTTTATTTAGTTACGTTCAAAACAAGCAATGATGCATACTTGGGAGGAAAACGTCAAATTCATGTTCGGCAACATCACGGATATGGAGGAGATATACGAGGTGAATGTGCCAGGTATACCCGACAATGTTGCCATCGATGTTGAAGATTCTTTCCATTCCATGCGACGGTAAATTCCGAAATCCCCGTCACGCACGAACAGCTAACCATTTCTATATAGCGGTGTCGTCCAAACGATATTCGATCCTGTCGTGGACCGTATTGTCCATCTCGTAGAGCAACAAGTTCTCGAGGTGAAAAAAAGGGTGAAGCCGTGGCAGTAAGTTAAACGTTTATCTTTTATTGCGAACCCTAAAGTTGTCTGCGTTGAGCGCTGAATATGTAACGGATCACTATCGAGAAATCTTTGTACCCCATACTGTGGCTGTCATCTTATCCAATCACGTCTTTCTCCAATGTATTATCTTTACCTCAGTACTAATGCCATGTTATCTAGGCAATACTTCTTGTTGGAGGATTTGGCTCGTCTGAATATCTTTTGAAACGGTTGGAGGATGCAAACTATGGATCGGCGTCGACGAAGCTAAAAGTACTTCAGCCACCGAATGCGTAAGCTTTTTGCTCCTACTTACACAATCTGACTTCACTGATGACGGATTTTACACGAGTAGCCGAAGTGCCATAGTAGGTACTCATGCAGGTGTCTCCGACAACATTTCTACTAACACTAGGTCTCTTCCATAGGCTCGGGGCGCACTACTTCGAGGCCTGGATGGATCCATCGTGAAACAACGTCGATCACGGCATTGCTACGGTATCCGTTCATCCGTTGCTCGCCCGAAGGCTAACCCGCAGTACTGGGTTTCCAAAACAAGCTCGTGGCAAAGCGGCTACAGCTCAATGGATGACCACATGTTCTGGGATCAGGAAACCGATACCTGGAGAGTCAGCGGCCATCTGAACTGGTATATCGTGAAGGTTTGTAGCCATCCCAAGCCCAGAAAGGTCGTGACTAATGATGACGTAGGATATGATTATCGGTAACATTGAACCGGTGTCGATCGATTTCTTCCGAACCATCCCAACCCCAGCTGCACCGAGTGACTTTGTATTTTACACTCCGCTGTTTGGTTGTAATCTACTGGATCCGCCTGATTTCAAGTGGAAGAATCCAACAGGTATGGGGCACGATCCACCGCCTATCTGGGCTAACCATATCGCAGTCATATATAAACCATGTACTCTGCGTTCGGATCTTTCACACATCCCACTTTCGAAGTTTAAGAAGACTACAAACTCGCGTGGAGAGAGTTTTTATGAAGTGAAATTTGTCCTGAGGATGACTGCTTGACGAGGTAAGCACCACCTCCTCATGGTTTGTCATCTACTAACAAGAGCACAGGTTCTGAAATTTGACCGCCTAATCGATGGGGAGGTCTATGGCGAGATCACGGCGAAGTTTGAGTGAGGTTGACGGTGTTCTATGGTAGATGGACAGAATGCTGTGGGAAGAGTGTACAATGATATCACAGCGATCTTGGTTGTTTAGTCAATATTGTAGAAGTGTGGTGCGTTTTGATCTTTTTGCTACAATGTTCGGGTTTGACAGCGGGGTTTGTTTTAGGGATGGGCGGAAACAAAAACTTCCATCTCTGGTAAGAGAAGAAGCGAAAACACTATCTCATGCGGCAGCTCCAATTACATGTGTCCCTCGATCACGTGCAGTGTACCCCAGTCAGTGTCAGGGAATTATTTAGAGCTTCTCCGCGGTCTGAAAGTTCCCTACATAATACCAGAACATTCTAACGACTTACCATATCACAGTCTCATAGTAAAAGTCTTCGTGATCATGCGATTTTCCATCAGAAATTGTTCATATATGAACATGGAATGAGTTAAAACAATTCTCATTGCTCAAAAGTGATTCAGTTCTGTGGCGCGAAGAGATAGTGGCGTTTTGCAGCCACATTTGAGCCGCAGTCGTCATGGAAGGGCAGCTGTTGGAGTGTTTTGTGAGTGATTTCATCAAACTCCATGAATGTCCCTCTGATAAATATGGTTGTTAGATGTTAAATGATTTAACCGACGAGCTTTAATCCCCTTTCTGTCCGATCTATAATCCGACTAACTAAACTTGAGGAGCAGCCAATTTTGTGATTTTGGAGTGGGTCAAAAGTAACCGCAACTGAAAGTTGAACGCAGTGCTCTCTCTTCCTACTCTCCCGCTGCTCTACTACAACTCGCGCACTATTTCTTTGCTGCTTCTGAGATACTCTTCGCTACTAATGATAGGCAACACGTCTTCTCACACGAAAACTGGTCTATGCTGACGTACCCGTACTGTAATTTCGGGATGTAGTGGAATTGTGGGAGTGGCAGGAGAAGCACCCCAACATCCCTAGAATAGTAGCACATAGCTAGTGGAAGTAATGTCGATAATGGGGTTTCGGATATCCGGGGTGTTTCTGATGGGATTTCGGGATGTTTATCATTTTCCGGTGTGATAGATAGATGCAGCGGGATCACTACAAGAACAAGGCGTCATTTCGGTGGCTTCATCCCAGAAACCAGGGCGTATTTGCACAATTTCCATATACGGGCCCGCCCCCTAAGAAGTACAGTAACTGTACAAACGTGGGGTACGCTTGACAACCAGCAATTCAGCTAATTCCTATCGTATTACTCCAATTCAACTAGTACTTTTAGCCGAAATTCAATAAAAATCAAGAAAATGATGTCGGTGAACTGCTTTTATCTTTATCCAACTTGAGTTTGGAGTTGCTGCTGTTGGTGGTGGACTTAGGTGGTACAGATATTTCATGGGTTCCCTCACTTTTGTCTTGCTACTGCTAAATAAGTGGGGAGTCCGGCTAAAAACACCCGGTGTGCCCCAGTTTTGGCATGCGCCCGGTAATTGCTTCACAGGGAGTTCCTGACATGTGATGTAGGCAGCTGCTGCGCAGAATGATAACTACCCAGACGCAGGTGTCATATGTCGTACGGCAACACTGATTAGTTGTAATGATGAGATTGATTAGATTAGATAAGGCTGATTGAAGTGTGGAGAGCTATTCCCAAGCGGGCATTGCACTCGTGAATGCATTTCATCATCTCTCTCAAGGCGTCATCATATCAATATTGATATTTCGGTGCTGGTTGTGGCCCTGACTGTTGGGATAATCATAAATGCAGAAGCAGCTCCGGTAACCCGGATCCGATAACCTCGCGGCCCGGGCCGATCCGGCGTCATCCTTGTACTCGTGATAGGCATATAGAGTACTCCACGCCCCGCCAAAACTCGTGCTCATGTGTGACGCGACAGATAACTTAAAAGGGAATCTCCGACCGGTCCTGCATAGCGACATTGCACATGGGGACTACGTAGTTCACAAAGGCCGGACGGGAGAGGCTGACGCAAGATCCGTGCGCACCTGAAATTCAAATCGGGTAAACTAGAATTTACGATACCTATGATTCGTGTTATATTCTTAGTTATTACGCATTCTGTGTACCGTATTATCTAGTGTTATTCGGCAACGTCCTTCACTGAAGCGGATGTGGTTAAGTGAGTTCACCACCTGGCGTAGGTAGTTCCTTGCTAAAATAGGGTGTATTCAAGTAAGTATGGAAGCAAAAGTCGGAAACGGATCTGGAACGAAAATTAAGTCCACTCGAATAAGCAGCGGTGTGATATGGTTCATTAAAGCTGTTGAACAGTAACCGCAATAAACCGTCGAGTACGGTGGCGTGGTTTTCCGTGTTTACTTCCATACCCGAGTACCGCAACCCGCGACGCGAGTATACTCTAGTTTCCTACAACGGAGTTGTACTAATTTTATACTGTATATAACTGACTATAACCCCCCTGTGCCGTATAATTACCTTGCGATGTCGGATCATCTAAAAGCAGACGCTCTCTATTATACCGGATTCAGACCTTTAGCGGATCGTGGAAATATCAAACCCTGCTCCCATTTTGCTGTGCTAAACGCCAAGGTGGCTAATATCGAACCCGTACCCAATTAGGTGAAAACCAATCCGTAAATACCTAGTATGCTGCCCACAACTCCGCTTGGATTCAAATAGCAAGCCCTAGGTGTCCGATGGTTGACTTGTTAACTAGATTTATCGTACTTATTATTTCGCCGTACATGATCAAACATCTAATAGTTAGATATCTTTTAAAAAACGTTTATACATTTTTTTCACTGACGATATCAACTGCCGAGTAACCCTGCTTATCACAATTTTCAACCCCGCTTTGGCAGACTCAGCGACTGAACTCCGCACCAAATCACGGTCTGATCGCAACTACACAATGAACCCTCTTTCCATCTACCCGCTAGAATATAGTGATGTAGGTGATATCTGGGCTGTCCTTGAGATTCACGACCCCAAGCCATACAGTAAGCCGGCAGACCAACCAAATATCACTTGCTGACGCGTCCTAGCCGACCTTGTGCGCACGATACGCCAGCTAGACGATAAGAAGCGCCGCGAGAAGGATACGGACAACTTCGAATGGGAACTGAGGGAACCCGATTTAAAGGAGTCCCAAATAGTCGAAAAGATTAAGACTGAGACCGGTGTCGATGTCCGGTTCGAACCATCTGGGACGTTCTTTAAGCTGGTTGCCGCGAGCAAATACTGTCGAATGCCCGATCCCAACCTCCTGACTAGGCTTCAGATTCCTCGGACCATGTGGGGATTTTCGTCAGTCCCGGATTACCTTGACCGCGTGAAGATCATGAGCTGTATTTCTGACCTTACCCGCTACAGTCGTACTATTAGCTGATGCTGTCAGGTGCAAGGCGTGCTTTGGATCACCACGGTGTTGATTCAATGACTAAATGGAATGAGGTCCCACATGCGAAGAGGACGGAAGCGGCTCATAGACTGGAAAATGCCTTGCAACTGGGCTGGTTGTACGACGGGTGGTGGCTTCATATGTGGATTGTGAAGGAATGCCGGAAGACGCCGAAACGTACAATCAGACAGAGCGAGCAGAGCACATCAAGTGGTGGAGATAGTAACCGAGGGTTCAGTGTAGAAGATCTTTGTGAATAAACAGGGTACCAAATTTCGTCATTTTGGTGTGATGTTACCGTTGTGCAATGAGAAGTGGAGGAGAGTAACCTTCTGAAGTGCAATGTAATGTGGGCGGCTGTGCCAATGTATAGCCAATAGCCCTCCCCTGTCATCGCTGTTGAATATCTGGTACCGAGAGTGGCTAGTTTGTGATGAGTGCTGAGTGATAAAAAGCACGGCATACCCAAAGATATCCCAGACGATTTTCTTTTCCCTTCTCCGTGCTCTCTGTACGGGAAATAGTCTATACACACGTTTCTACCCATACCGCAACACCAGTATTAACGTATACTGATCTAAAGCCGGTCGGTTCGGAACACCTTGCTGTTCACATGTAAAAAACCAAAATTTTGCCTTTGTCTGTTTTTTCAGTCACCAATTATCACTCATGACTGCCAGTCTGTTTATGAATTTTCGGGTGCATAAAGTGTACCTTAGTCTCCATAGTCTTTGGTTTAACTGCTCTGAATATTATAGTCTTGTGGTTAATTTTGTTTCTGTTAATCATACTGCATTCACTCTATCAAGAGTCAGTCTTGGACTAGGAGCTTCGCTTAGCCAGGACGGACTTTTAGGAAGCTTACCCCTCTGACGACATCGACAATATGGAATGTGTCTGCTGATTTACGATTGATCGGAAGTCTGTCCGATGGCAGCTGATTGTGGCAAGTACAACCTTGCGTCAAATTGAGCCAGGTAAGTTATCTCCTGCCATGTTATGTTCACGAGTTTTGCTAGTTACAAAGTGTCTTATGCACAAAATAGGCAGAACTATGCTCTCTTTCCCCTCTGCTCTCCTATTTATGATATTTCTAAGATAGAGTGAGCGGATGTGGAAAATAGCGATTTTGAAGCGACTGTGTACAACCGTACAGTAAATCTTAGATAGAACGTAACTCAGATAACGAGAAGTGAAAGAGGGCACGTTTGTACATATTTCATGTATAGAATACTCTGTGATGGAGCAAAACCTGCCGACTTAATTGGACTTGAGTTTGTTGCAGTATCCCGGTGGAAGGCCGCCCGCACGTGTTGCTAACCACTGAAATGGTGGGAGGTCAGTTTCTCACCAAAAAGGGCGGGAAGTGCACTTTGGAGCACGGGAAATGCACTTTGGAGCACATTTGGGGTAATCCGAAGCAGATTATAGTAAGCGGGATTGACGGGGGCGCATGGATTGGCAAATTGACTAGGGCTAGAATAGTGTATACGGACCACTCTAGGAGATAGACTCCATACGCCCTTTTCCTACGAGAATAGAAACCCCTTCTTCCCTCAGACTTGTCGAATCAGTACATGATCATAAGTTCGCATGAGAACTTAAATCAAATTTTTTTTAACATCTTGAAATTGGAGACTCCCTAGTGTACACCTAGGACGGGAGCCGGACGGGATTCATGGTGCATCACCCGGCTGCAAACGGAGTTTAGGATGCTGAAACATCGAAACCTCGGCCAGTATTGAACGTGATTTCGTAATATTTTCTGTTAAATGGACAAAGTTGGCTGTCGCGTAAGCACGGCTGGATGGATTCAAGAATGGAGACCATAGCCTGATAGAGCTAATAACCGTTCCAGCAACAATCCTTATTGGAGATAGCCACCCCATGCCACCACCACTAGTTCTGCTCACAGATACTCTTCGACCTCCCTGACCATCGTCCAATGCTCCTCGAAACATAACTTCCTTCCTTTACGAATTCTTCGATATCCATCAATGATAGGTGAGAGCTACAGATGGGAGCTGTCTACTAGTAGGATGATTTTTAGAGATGCTAAAACTCACTGAAAAGTGGCTGGAGATTGTAGACATGAACTCAATGGAAGAAGACCAGAAATGGCGACTCTTGGCTGGCTAGAGCCAGCTAAAGTCAACCAATGCCGGCTCAATCTCCTCTTAAACCTGCGAAGCCGCCACCGGCAGAGATGACAACGGTCCGTCCGGACTATAGTCATTTGGGTGACTTGCGTGCAGTGCAGCCTGGGGAGCTTCTTTCGTTACCCTAGGGCACCCAGTTCTCAAATCTCCAGGACTAAGTAGTGCGGGCTGGATGTTACGAATGTGAAGCGGACGAAGTCAATTCTAGTATCTAAGGGAGAAGCTCTGTCTTTATATATATGAAGGCCTGGAACTCCACGGAAGTCTATGGAAGCTCACGATTGCAAATGCTAGTGGCGGTGGCGAGTGAAAACTTGTGGATGAGTCTATGACTGTGAGTCCGTAGCCTGTGAGTCAATTCGGTGATCTCAGTGTATCGGCGACTTCTTTTCAGATCATATAGTAATACTGGACTGCAGGAACTTGCCGAGTGATATCTCGTGCCAGTCGGTTTCAATAGGAGCCTTTGTTAGCTCTAATCACGCGGTAGGGCATACCATACTACTGTAATGGGCGGTAGGGAGGTAGAGCGCAATCCTTTGGTTATTGCAGCCACATTATGGTCGTCATTCGGTCATAGCCTCATCACTCCCGATCACCATTCCATCACTCGTAATCATTTAACGGCCTGTAGGGTCCTATAGGCTGACGATGTTACTTTCCAGAAGACTGAAACCCCAGCTCAAGGTGAAGGTACCAGGAAATTCGTAATATAGGCCAGGGAGAGCCTTTGGACGGACGTGACGGACTTTGGCCATTCCTTGCCAGCAGTGGTTTTTATCGAGTAAAGATAGATAAAAATGCCACTCATAGCGGAAACATTGCAAGCAAATAAAGATCTCATAGATCCACGGTCAGGCAAGAGAACAAGGACTCCGCAAACACTTGGTCATGCATCCCCGCGGACCCGCAATGAGGCTTATTTGTGACCTCGTGACAGCGAACCCACTATCATGACGGCTGAAACTCGAACAAACAGAGGTTAGCCATATCTCCATGAATCACTAAGAAGAATTACAAGTGAACTTGACTCTAAAGAAGATCTTGATTACCTCCTGTAATGCTAGTTACCATCACTGAAAGTGAAGCTTATGTAAGTGAAGCACGTTTGCTATTATTACCAAACAGCACTCTTGCTTCGTTTCTTGGTAAACATCTGAACAGTAGTCTTGCTGTTGACCTTTGTCACAATAGTTGCAAAAGCAAGTGGTTGGTTGGGGTCGCTGCCTGTTATTAGAGTGAAGATCTGATCTAGTACTGATGCCTGCAAAAGTAGTAGGTAGTCGACGAGGCGCATTTCGGCGGTCCTAATCAGAAAGCTATTTAACCAATTCCTCCGCGTCAATTTCTGCGCCGGCTTCTGACCAAAATTCAGGGTGGTGGTGACGATAAAGTCCACGTAGTCTTTGTGGAGATCATTGAGAAGCACTGCGATTACCTTCTATGAAGATAGTTACTTAGGTCAGAATGGCTTCCACCGCAGGCCCTGCTTCGCCACGTTTGGTGACTGCAATTGGTTCTAGCGGCTTCTGCAGTCGAGATTGATTGACGGTGCACCGCTTAACTCGCTAACGCTGTAGGGTGTTATGCACTCAGCAGACCACTTAGGCGTTTCCTGTCACCGTTCCATCGTCCTCTTGTCGATTTTTGAGGCGACTGATTCCAGTCTGGGTATCACAGGACTGGAGGGATCTATTTGGTCAATGTTTGTGCTTCCGGCCGAGTCTGGCCGCAAGCATGACGTTGCCTGCCGTTTATACACATTCGGCAACCTAAAAATAAACTTAGACGGGCCACCGCCGCCGAAATAATCCTGCACGTACCATGTAGAGTCGGAAACTATGTACGGGAAGTTACGGCACGCGGGAGATTATACTCAGAAACCTCTTCCCAGGGGCCGTATTATTAGATATCGGCAATGCGTGTTCAGCGACTAGCCGGTTTTTCTCGAACGTCTACTCTCCTATTGTTGGTGTGGTTATCCAAAGCAGTGGGTTCCACTGAGAATATTCGCCTTTGCTACCCTACACAGACGATAGTAAACACACATCACGTTCACGTCACCCCCGTAAACGGGCACGAGGCCTGAATTCGCTTGTCTGTCATCGACGACGATATTAGCATAATGCTGCCGGAAGACACCTGATGATACCTTCGCGCCCGCGGCCGTCGTTGGACTAGAGAAAGACCTTGTAGCTTGAAACAAGCACCGTGACATTGCAGTCAACCACTAGAAGTGAAGGGGAGGTTCGCGGGAGGAGGGATTGTGGAGTGAAAGGTTCTAGAACGACGATAAAAACCTAGCACGACTGGGGCAATGGAGTCAAAATGGGGGATGTTTTTGGGCAAAGCTTGTGTAGAATGTACTTCTAACACAACAAATGACATTGCCATTTAGATTAGAGAACACGATGATATCACAGCTTTCAAGCAGCCTTAACGAACACATAATTGTTCATATACAACCTAACAAGTAGAGTCGGTAGCACAAGCAATAAAACGAAATAAGATGTAATACATACATAAACAAAATCAAATCCATGCCGTTCCGTTCCGTTCCGATCATAACGAAAGTTGCCACCCAGTAAATTTAAATAGAACTCATCCAGGAAATACCCCTTTGCGTATACCTGACCCCACATTTCGAAAATTGTTGATTGCTTTCTCCAAGTGCTGTCGTATCAAGCGGAAGATGCGGGGTTTCTGGATGGTGTTAGTGAGTGTACATGTACAAGAGGCGAGGAAGCTTTACGGTAGAGGCAGAGGTCTCATCTTATTCCATGCGCCCTTGTCGACACTCAAAGTCTCAACGAGCAGCTGGACCGTGGAGTCGTAGCCGTTTGAAGCTGCAAGGTTCAAAGCTAATTCACCATTGCGGTCTTTAGCCCCCTTCTTGACACCGAAAGCCTCCACGAGCAGCTGAACCATGGGGTTGCGGCCGTTCGATGCCGCATGGTGTAACGCCGTCTTTCAGTTTGTGTCCTTCACCTCCTTGTCGGCGCCCAGGGTCCGGACAAGCAGTTGGACCGTGGAATCGGGGCCAATGATTCCACCAGTCCGGACGGACCCAGTCTGGGGTAGGGCTCAGTCCAGTCCAGTCCAAATGGAAGGTTGGACTGGACTGGACCACAGACTGCCAGTCTTGGACTGGACGGGCTTGGTCTGGACCAGTCCACACACACTTACAATTTCGACATTGTTTCATAGTCAAGTATCACTGAAAACATGACTCATCCTCACATTTGATAACCACTCACCTCTGAATACCCACTCTGGGCGAAATTATGACAGTTCTGTCTGTATATTCGGTACCATCAAGATATATTTCTCCCATTAAAAGACCGATACAGTGAGAAATATACCCTAACCCTGGACACAGCGCTGGACTGATCCACACCAGTCCAGTCCAGTCCAGTCCTGGTCCAACAGAATTGGGCTGGTCCAATCCCGGTCCAAAATCCTCTTAGACTGGACTAGTCCACCCCCGGACTGGTTGAATCATTGAGCCTGCGTGCAGGCTGCACGAATGAGCTCAACAGCACGCCTATGATGTCAAGAAGTCCGGCAAGTTATAATAGAAACCCGACAATTAGCAACGGCGTATACATTCTGCAATCTGAGCTCTACGTGTCACAAATAGAACGGATCCATCCAGATGATATGGTAAGTATGTATCGGCCATCGCAGGAGACATCAGAACCACAAGGTGTCGAATTAGTGTGGGATACTTGACACGATTGGCCGTGGATAATAGTGCTGTATTTACCTCACTTGCAAAACTCTCGGTGCGAGGCTCTACCCCTGTTACCGGGACATATTATGCAACTCTAGAAATAAAAGACTTGTCGGCGAGAGTATGAATACGTGCTGTAATAATGTTTCAAAGGTATCCTCCGCTGGCCGTGGTCAAAAGAATGATTCTGCGTATGATTTCAAAGTTTTAGAAGACTCACAAATTACTAACCCCTAACATTGCCAAACATATATGTCATCGATATTTATGGGCCTCACGATTAAACAGTGCAGAATAAAGAGTTTCCACACTACCAATAATATGTAGAATGTATTTGTCTTCTGCTTAAAAGTAAAATGCGTAACACAATGCCGTTCCTTGCATCCTTCACATCCGCCAGAAAGAATCTCAAGACAACTATGTTGCCGTCGTACGCGGCTAAACATTGATGTACCAAAGTCGTCCCAATTCCTTTCTGCCCCATCATAAGTCACTAGCCTCAACAGCTAAAAGTACAAGTACACTTACCTCCTTCAAGACCAGCTCTGGCCTCCATGAAATGTTGAGCCATTGTACTCATTGTGCTTGGAATCCTTGTAGGTACGACTATTGTTTGTGGTATTGTTGCTGTCGGTCGTTGTCGTGTTGTTACTGTTCGTCGTGTTGTTACTGTTATTCGTGTTGTTACTGTTTTTTGTGACTATGTTGTCTCGGCCAATGGTGTTCTGGCTGTTGGATGTACGTCCAGTGCTTTGGTAGGCGTTGCCGCTGCCGCTGCTAGAATTGTTGTTGGATCTGAAGAAAGGCCACATAGTCGCTGGTGTTTGTTCGTTCGGAAGGGGCAGCGTACGAGATTCAGGTGTTGCGTTAATTTCTCCGAGAGAACGTGCAGAAGGAAAGTTTGTCACGGTAGTCATTCGGGGTTTTGTAGAAATTCACTCAGAAAGAGGGCTGCTGACATGGTAGCCAGGCACTCCGGGCAACATCCGCCTAAGTGTACAATACAGCGGCAAACAGCTGGAACTGCGCTGTTTGTCACATTTTGGGTGGTGGGCGTCGTGGAAAATAAATCGACACAGTGGAAGGGTGTGGATTCTGCAGGGCATATTTCGTGGCATTACTGGCGCACGTCCTGGTTGCGTTGTTTCTTTGCTGTTCTGTGCCGGAAAATCTGGTGGTGTCGTGGAAAATAAATCGACAGTGGGAAGGGTATGCACACTGCAGGGCACATTGCTTGGCATTTACCGACTGCAAGTCGCGGTATGTGGTTTATTTGTGTGCTATAGGTGCATGTGGCCTAAGTAAACCTTGGTGGCAGCCTTATATCCGCTCCGAAAGGTGATGTTGCATGAAAGCCGACAGAGCGGACAAACTAGAAAGCGGATGCGGCGCTGCAAATAAACCGGGTTATATGGACTTCCCGGATGGGCCAATCCCAAAATGTTACTCGGCATCTAGGCAACATTGTGCGCAGTGTGTCACTAAAATAGCTGTGAAAGATTTGAAGGCTGGATAAATGATTGGAGGATTTTGTAATGACGTGTCGGAGGTTGTTGTGTGAACTTTTACTATTGGCAACTCTGATAAAGTTTGGGGTGGGGCTGCAGGGTGTGCCGGATGGGGAATGAAGGTAAGACCTTCCTGCATGGGCTTGCATACATAGAATATGTAAAGTTTGGCTAGCTTTAACAATACGCCAATAAGGTTCCGTATCCAAACTTCATCCAATAATCGGCCGCATCCTAATCAAAGCAAACGATGCCGTACCATTGAGTACTCGGGTACGGAAGGCGAAACCGGCAATGCTTAATCCCTGCTTGCATAGGAGGGTGTGTGGATCGAGGCTATCGTCTTCCAAACCCGAGTACTCGAGATCAAAACACCCTGTCGATCAGTCCATTGGAACAGGGATGATGCGAGTGTTTCGATATTTCGTTAGTGTCATCACGACGCCAAAGCTTTCCTTAGTTAGATCGCAACGCAGAAGACGCAACGCAGAAATCCCGACAATCTGCTACAACTCCCGACAAGAGGTGTCTACATATTATGCATAATTAACCTTGTAGTCGATCTCTGACAATTTATAATTATGAGTGATATTGAGAATCTGTGTAAGTTTAACTAGGCGATGAGAATGAGATTAGATTCATAGGGCGATCTGATGTGGTGGTATGATACAGTCGCATTATGTTGATAGGCAAATTGTGCTATCGACAGCATGTCCATTCGACACACTCAGTAGTGAAGCGGCCACAGCGGCGACAGATGCCAGCCACTGCTGCTTTGCAATAGATGGCCACTTCCCACTGCTAGTTAATGCCTAAGCTGTTGCCACATGGTATCCCAGCATCACCGCAACCGTAATAACATTGGTACTCACCACGTACCCATACCTAAATGATGAAATGATGAATGCGAGTAGATTCTGTCTACATAGAGCGTAGAGAGACTCACAATATATATATAAGGTGTCGTGCCCTATGAAATGCCTTCGGCGCTACCGGCATGCCCTGTGCGTTACCGTGGATAGCTAATACGACCCGAGTGATATATGTTGACACTCCTCTCGCTACATTCTGTAGCGCAAGGAACAGGAACAAATAATCGAGATGAAATATGAGACGAAGCAAGCGTACGTGCGCTGTGAGTGGCTCCCTTAGTAACCTTTTTGAAGCTGCAGTGAAAGAGCACCACTGTAGCACGACGATGGGATCCATACAAATCAAAAAAATCCATCGAATCCAAAAAGAAATGTGAACCAACCTTAAATCCAACCTTAAATCGACCTCCGTCGTCTCTTCTCTATCAATCTTGGCTGGATTGAGTGACCGTTGTTGCTTCACCTTTCTTAAACCGGAAGCCGGCGGAGATAAACCGCCGACTTCTGATAGTCCAGTGACGTGGTATGACGCACGAAATTTCCACTTGAGAAATTCGCTTCTGCTACCGTTCTCCCATTGTTTTCCGAACAGTAGCGTGCTTATCTTTGATGAGAGCCATTGTGAGTATGTCGGCCACATTATCGTCCGTAACCGAGCCTGCATATAAGCCGAGTAATGGGTCCATGATACGAGTGATGGCTTGGTGATTTGACGATAGCCCGTCGGTCGCGTGACAGAGCTCATCAAGTGGTCTCAGATGTTGGTGATGGTGCAGACTAGCTGCTAACTGTTTTGATATGTTGTATCCATGCTTAATAAAGTCATTTTAGGAGGGGGAATATGCAGTATCACAGCGGCAACCTCCGCTAGGCCCGACAGATCGCCGCTCTGGGCCTTAGGAGCCTTTACTCATGTCCTGCTCTAGACCAAGTTTCTGGACCCTAGAAAACTAGCAGGCCTCTGGACTATTAAGGACCGTATCCGGGTCATTATGATTCGAGTGGTGATATATGTAAAGGCACTTGATTTAAGCAGTAGATGATGTATCATTCCGGTCGTGCGGTCGTGTATATCCACCCGAGATGGAGCAACCATTTGGCTTCTCGGCAGACCTCCAAGTAGGAGATATATTCCGCTTCGAAAGTTGACATGGCAATGAGGTCTTATTCCCGAGATTGTCACAACATGGCACCATCACCGTCGTCGGCGAGAAAGGCGTGGCCTCCTTGAGACTTGCGGACGGTACTATCACAAGTCAAAAGGATACCGTATATCCAGCGAGATGACATCGTGACCGTTACCGCTGAAGTGTAGCCGAAAGTTGGCCGTGAATTTGAGATACCGGCGGACAGTCTTTGCGGCGGAAGATATCGACACAGGGTGGTGACTGCAATTGATATGTCAGCTGAGTTGCAAGTGCCGCGTACATAAATGAACCGACGATTGCTTTTGGTATCTTCCAGCACCTTTTCTCTTCTGCTCCTCGGCTGATTCTAGCTTAATGTTACAATCCATAGGGGTCGGTGTAGTGTGAGTATACTCCATGCGATTGGTGATGATTAAACCTTGTGGCCAAGGTCGATACCATTACAACACCGTCGCGGTGGATTTCGATGCTGACAAATGGACGTGCAGGGTCCTGCGGCAGAGGTGGAAACTTTCATCTGTTGTCGGGCAAGGTCTTGTCCTGTACTGGGCTGGGATTTGTGGTCTTGAGAATTTTTGAACCGAAGTACTGTAAGAGTGCGGTCTTCCCAGTTGTTACAGATGTACATGAGCCTTAGACAAGTTACAGATCTGATATACGGTCACTGCTGCAGGGTCTGATGCCTCCTGTATATATCTCGAGTCGTTCTACTTCTCTCTTCTCTGTACCATAGTCTATGCACGCGGTTCTCCCTTCCATATCGTAACACGAGTGATGCACTCATGATGCAAGTGAGACATGGTGACTGAGTGATGACATCTGACTAACCTACCAACGACATCAATTGCACATCCAGATTATTATAGCCTACTCGCATGCTGATGCGATGACCAATGAGGTTACCTGAAGGTCTGCCGGGCCAAATTATTTCAAAAAGAGTGGTTAATCAGAAACTCCAACCTTGGCAATAACCTCAGGTCGCCCAGATCGAGCCATGGTCTTGAAATATGCTGCCCATGGCTGGGCGATAGCATCGGACTCCGAATGATAGGCGGGCAGACGGACTGTTTCCATTTCGACCTTACGGTTCGTAATCTTGCTTTTCCGAAAGCTTGGCCACCACCGTGATTGCTGCATTGGCAGTGTCCGCAATATATAGGTATAACTTGGAGATGTCATCTAGGTATAAAGCATGAGAATACTAACGCTGCCGATATCAAGGTTAGGGTCGGTCAGGGATTGTACGAACCTGAGAGAGTAGATATGTTGGTGGCAGAGACACAGTGCTTGCTTGGGACCGTAGAGTGCTTTCTTAACTAAGCCTGATGATAATCACGACTGTGTAGATATCTTCCGGCACTCTCATAGTATCGTTATTAACCTTTGCATTAAGAAATGCGGGAACTAAACGCTAATAAATGATATTACATAAACATCTCCCAACTATAGTAATGATATATTAAAGAACAGATAGCTTGCCAGGTTTCACCAAAGTCAGTATTCTCGTAGCCTTTGATGCCTGGGGGCCTTATATCGCACCGATCCGTCCGGATTTTGCTTTGTTTTTAGATCTATTTGGGTCTAATCGGCTTGACCTACCGTGCTTCTCGGGAGTTTACCACAGAGAAGGTGCTGTTGAGAAGGACGGATGAGCACTCCTACTCAATGGCTAGACTTTGAAGATAGAGTACATACAAAAATGTACTAAGTGCTAGCACGATTCTGGGATAATATATTCCGAGTATGAGCGATCTCTCTCACGGGTTTTTATTTTTTATTTTGGCATCGTGTGTTAGGTTTTGGCGGCCAGGCAGGTGATAAGAGGCGCGGGGGAATAATGAGCGGTGGTGGTGAGTTGTTTGAATCATCTAATAGTACTCTCAGTGTTCATAAGCGGCCCGGCCCAGCCGACCTGCCTGAAGCCGGGCCGTTTAGGAACACTGAGTACTCTAGATGGTTGGAGTTGAAGCGGGATTGTACTAGTCTCGGAACATATGGTACCACACGTTCCGAGACTAGGTACTGTTGACGGATTCCACGAATGGGGTGGATCTACGAATTGTGCTTAAAAAGAAAAGTAATCTAGCAGATGGGTACGGGCATGTGATGAACGAAAAAACCCTACTAACGGAGTGGATGTGCATGTACTGACCCATGGCCGGTGAACGTGACCGGGTGTTCTAGTCAGTTCACGGAGGATGTCAATCCGGGGAGTGACTGGTCAACCCACGGAGTAACTGCGCTCCATGAACTGACTGGTCACTTCCTGGGGTTTACCACAGTCCATGAACTAACCAGTTACTTCACGGAGTACATAGCTGCGCTCACAAAAATGACAAAAGGTCGGTCCAATTAAGTCTGCGGGTATTTGTCCAGTCACACAGTGATGTAGACATGAACTATTCATAATTCATCACTCTTTCATCTCCCTGTCTTCCATTTATGATATATTTAAAATTGTTTGAGTGGCTCGAAAAAAACAACCAAAAAATGCCGAAAACCGATATTTTTCCACAACCATTCTAACAATATTAAAGATATGGTAAATTGGAGACCAGGAGGTGAAAGAGCCATGAATTACACTTATTTCATGTATACATCACATATACAGAGTAATTATTATTTTTAGTTTCTTTATGGGGGTTTGATTAAATAGATAAGCATGACATGAACCTCACATGAGGCTACAATCTTTGACAACCTAGTTTAACATGTTTTCCTCACTCCTAGGCAGTTAGGTATTTTCGGCTATCATAGTTGTTAACCTTGCCATCCATAGCAAGCCTTACAAGTGTATTTGAGTAACAGCCTAATGACCTTCATATCAGCCTGTCAGGTTTGTCAGATTGTCAAGAGATGGCCGCTTGCCATAGCAGCCATTGCCCTAGCAGCCAATGCCATAGCAGCCATTGACGTAGCAGCCACTGCCGTAGCAGCCATTGACAACCAACACTCTCACCACCATCACCATCGCCATCAGCACCATAATAATCACCACCATATACAGCAGCTGCATGCCTCACACCATGTATACACATAAAAATTTATCAAGCAGTGGGAATGTAATCTGGGGATGAAAGTAGATCCTAAAAGTGATAAACCCATCATTCCAATTCCAACACTTGCTGATATATGTTGCAGCAAAGATGGGAAGTTGTGAAATCTGCAGCTCTACACTGTAACCGAAAAACTTCTCATCACAGCAACACCCTCTACTACCAACAGGTTGATGTCAAATTATGAAACCTATTAACCTAACCACTGTGCTGGCATTAAACACTACTGTAAGCCTGTCAACTCTACCAACTTTCCCAGACTTGTGCTGCTGTCAAATCTGACAGGCATATATTTCGGTGTTGCTAACAAATTGGTTTTCCACATGTCAGCCTTCAAATTGAAACAGCACTACATCAACCTAATAAAACCTGATAGCCTCACTTCAAGCCCATGTGAGGCTTATGTACTTCTTCGAGCCCCCCGTAGTGTAAGTATAATTTTATATCGGTCAGTTTAAGGATCCGTGATCTGACTAGTTGGTTCACGGAAGGTGTGGCTCCGTGAACCGAGTGGCTACTCCGCTGACTGACATTCTCCGGGAACTGACTAGAACAAAGGGCAAAGGCAGTGTGCTTTGACTTGGTTCTTAGCTTCACCCCCTGGTGAATAATGACTCAGCACCCTGCTCCCACAGTAAATTCTATTGCTAGAAATAGGGCGTCCGATCTTCTGCTGCCTGACCCATGTACACCACCAACTCGGCTATGAAAATGAAATATGCATGTCACGCAGTGTTGCGCGGGCTGAAGGTACTTAGTTGTGCTGATTGAATTCAGCTAGAAATGGCCAGCCAGCCGAGTGTGCATGCATGCGTGCGCATATATGCATGCAGTGCATTAACAGAGTGTGTACTTGTACATTCCGCGAATGAACCGGTCCATTCACGGACAATTGTTCACAGAGGGTAGGACTCCGTGAATGGACCGGTCTCTCCGCGGAGGAACCGCCTCCGTGAATGGACTAGAATACCTTATCAATCTGCCTCGAGGGCTGTCACATCGGTAATACGAATTCTGCGCAAGGCTGAGTATTTCCATCCATTTTTGATCCCTGGCCCCTGCAGCTGCATACATGAATGGTTACTCCGTGCCAACCACATGCATTGCGTGATCATGCTGCAACCACCACCATCCGTCAGCGGACTGGATGCGATATTTCGTGTTGCCTTTAGCTGAGTCACATGGTTATTTTAACCTAGGCTGCGATAACGGTTTGCATTACACAGCCTCATCTGCTGCTTATATTAATACTTCGGTTGAGTACGATCAAACGAGGAGCCACAGAATGACAATTATCCGGCAAGTACAATTTCTCCGTCTCTATCTATGCGTGCCAACTTATTATGTTGTAGAGTGGTAAAGACTAAATAAATAGGATCACGAGATCACCCATTTCCACTCGTCCTTCTTTCGACTGTCTACAAAACAGCTTTTACACTCGACTCATTGTATACCATGTATTCACGACGCAATTCCGGACTGGAATCACACTCCGATGGGATGTTTACTCGCTATTCCACCTCAACAGATCGCACCAATAACCTCCAATATGACCTGATCGCGTTTCTTTCGGTTGTCCAAAAATGCGATGTCGACTTCCTCCCCATTACGTGGCAGCCTGCTCTCGGCATTCTCGGCAACGGTGGCTCTGGGACAATAAGCCAGTCTACATTCACCACCGACATGCCCCTTGCATTCAAGCGTTTTCACCTGGATAAAGATTCGAACATGGACTTTCTACCTTTGATATCGGAGGTACTAATTTTGAGTCAACCCCCCATCCAAGAGCACCCAAATATAGTCAATCTCGAAGGGGTTTGCTGGGAAATCAAGCCCTTGACGGAGAAAGCGGTCCCTGTATTGGTCTTTCAGAAAGCATCCTGCAACCTACAGCAGTTCATGAACATGAGCGAGGGCAAGAACATGTCAATTGATGACCGGCTCAAAATCTGTGCCGATATTGGAAGTGCTATTATGACTTTGCATGCTTATGGTTTGTCATCCCGAACGATTACAAATGATTGTTACTTAGCAGGTTTGACTTCTAACACCTCGTTATAGATGTGATTCACGGGGATATCAAGCCACAAAATGTGCTCGTGTACAAGGACACTACAAGTAAAACTGCAGTAAAGGTGGCTGACTTTGGGTATTCTACACTTGCTACCGGTGAAGCCCTTGCCACAGGTGGAGATGCAACAGGAAGGGTTTTTTTGCCAAAGTCTAGACCATGGAATGCTCCTGAGCATCATTTCGGGGAGTTCACAACTACTGGAGCTAAAAAGACAGATGTGTACTCCTTTGGTATGGTGTGCCTTTGGGTTCTGTTTGGGAGCGCGCATTCGGAAAGTATGCCAAAGGTTGTTTCGTTTGATGCATCCACCGGGCCACGCACACCACTTGAGCAGCTCAAAGACAGTGATGAATTGGAAACCATTGCCAATAAATTCATAGACTCAATTCCACTGGCTGGCTTCAGTACTGAACATAGGATTCGCCTAAAAGAATTTTTCAACTTGACTGTTCAGCTTAGCCCTGAAAACCGGACATCTGATCTAGGAAACCTTGTGGGTCTACTTGACCAGGAACTGTGAGTTTCACCAAAGATCAAGTCAAATGCAGAGCATTCGCCAATTGATTTAGAGCTCAATTGCAACCTGTTACCATAGCACCAGTTCAGACAACCATGAAGCTCCCAACACATACAGATTTCCGGGTGAATTTTAATAGTCTATTGCCTTGTTCTTATAAGCACTTGACTGAGTCTAGTTCTAGATTTCTGAAAACCTTGCAATTCTCATGAGGGCAGACTATCGCGTACGAATACAAATTAGACAGAGCCTCGAAAAAAGCTACATCAACAACGCAAATCAACCTTTTGCCGCTAGTATCGCATTCCAGGTTGCCTTTTGTTATCAGATTGGATTTGGGGTAAAATCAAATGACATTCAACGTCGTTTATGGCTTGAAAGAAGCTTGAGAAAACCCGACGATTTGAAGATCGAAAAAGAAGCGGTACGGCCTGCGAGGTGGAAAAGTAAGAGAATGCGCGAGCTCAATAGACTTGTGCATATCGACCTTACTCATGAATATCGAGTATCTGGACTGAATAAACTGAACGAAGCCTGCAACGAGTACGAAAGAGAAGTTAGTGATATGGCAAGAGAGTTTGGAGGGCACCATTTCATATGTTTGGCCAGCATGAATAACCTCGCATCGACTTACAGGAACCAGGGGCGATGGAAGGAGGCCGAGGTGCTGGAGGTGCAGGTCATGGAGACGAGAAAGAGGGTACTCGGCCAAGAGCATCCAGATACCTTGACCAGCATGGGCAACCTCGCATCGACATTCAGGAACCAGGGACGATGGAAGGAGGCCGAGGAGCTGGAGGTGCAGGTCATGGAGACGGGAAAGAGAGTACTCGGCCAAGAGCATCCAGATACCTTGACCAGCATGGGCAACCTCGCATGGACGTACAGGAACCAGGGGCGATGGAAAGAGGCCGAGGAGCTGGAGGTGCAGGTCATGGAGACTTTCAAGAGGGTACTCGGCCAAGAGCATCCCTCTACCTTGACCAGCATGGGCAACCTGGCATCGACAGTCAGGAACCAGGGGCGATGGAAGGAGGCCGAGGAGCTGGAGGTGCAGGTCATGGGGACGTTCAAGAGGGTACTCGGCCAAGAGCATCCAGATACCTTGACCAGCATGGGCAACCTCGCATCGACGTACAGGAACCAGGGGCGATGGAAGGAGGCCGAGGAGCTGGAGGTGCAGGTCATGGAGACGAGAAAGAGGGTACTCGGCCAAGAGCATCCAGATACCTTGACCAGCATCGGCAACCTCGCATCGACATACAGGAACCAGGGGCGATGGAAAGAGGCCGAGAAGCTGGCGCTGCAGGTCATGGAGACGAGAAAGAGAGTACTCGGCCAAGAGCATCCAGATACCTTGACCAGCATGGGCAACCTCGCATCGACATACTGGAACCAGGGGCGATGGAAGGAGGCCGAGGAGCTGGAGGTGAAGGTCATGGATAAGAGAAAGAGGGTACTCGGTCAGGAACATCCAGATACGTTGACCAGCATGGATAATCTCGTTTCAACATATAATAGCCTCGGTAAGTTGAACGAGGCCAAAATTCTGTTTGTCGAAGTCAACGAGATTCGAAATCGTGTTGGCGGCGGCCATACGGATATTACCAATTACCCCGCATTCTTAGGCAGGCGGGTTTTGGGGAGGGTAAATTGTACAATTGCTCCGGTACACGAGATACCTGAAATAAAGCAAGCTCTGAAGGATGGCCCCGTCTTGTCAACAACTCACACACTGTGCGAAATGGTGAAAAAGGAACCAGACCCTTTGTCGCTGCCCGTTTTATTACCAGAAGAAATACACATTCCCGGATCGTGGCCTAGAGAGTATATCTCTAATAGATCTACGTCAATCGAATTCACCCCCTACGAAGTAGGGTGTCTCGACCAAATAAGGGTGATGTTGGAAGAGAAGCTAAATATCGGAATATTCTGGTGGTCCTGTGACTCCCCTATTAGGCTCGAACCTGGTACGAAATTGCTTAAGATGACTTGGACATGTGTGCGTTCCCGTAGTGCTTAACATTCCTTTTCTTGTACCTAATGCCGTCTAGTCTTGCGGGTATCAGGCCTCTAGCATCATTAACCAGACTCATGCTGAAAGATACCGGGCCATTTATCAATGTACGCAACCAGGAACAGGAACCACTAATCCGTCACAAGCAACCAGCGCAGTACAATCTGAAGCCACAACCGCAACGCCTGCACGTCCCCCCACACCCCACGTTGAGGGAGTACCCAGCGGCGACAACAATGCCCCCTTACAGACGCAGTCTCTAACCCAGTGCCAGCCTCAATTATACTCAGACTTTGTCCAAAGACACCGTATAATGTGTTCCATCCCACGGACGGAGCGTGTTTCGATACTTGTACAACTACCAAGAGAAAGGACCGAACCTTACAATGATCAGCAATTTTTTAAAGATTTGAAGCGGGAGTATCATAAGACTAAGGGCTGGAAACGTTGGTTTGGATTATCCCGCATCCAGCGAATAACAACCGTTCGTGTAAGTAAAGCCATTTATCGAGCGAAAGCGCTGAGTTGACTAGTTAGTTCTTTCGCTATCGGTTTGACGAAGATTATACCGATAGTCATGGCCCAGAAGGATTGCCATTACAGAATGACCCTGTATATTCGGAGTATGAATTCTCGCCAAAACCACCGGATGACTCACCCACTCCCCATGAGATATTGCTTCACACTTTCGATAAGCCCGAATGCGCTAAAGACTCCAGCGCGTTACTCACTTACATCCCAAAGAGGATCCACGGAGAACTGCCACCAAATGTGCGTATTCAAGCTGCTTGGGGTCTACAGCTACAACAGGATCTGTGCTGTTTTAGTGTTTGTTTTTTACTTGTTGTTATTGGGCTTGCGGTCGCCATCGCCGATTGTTGGATAAGCGGTTATTCCAGAGGTCTTCAAAAATCTACAGTCCTGATAGCTGCGTTCTTTGTGGTAGTGGTTATTCTGGTGGCACTTCTCCTACCTTACGCTATCCACTATCGAACCCTACCACACAGCACCACAAACAACAGTCATGCCCACACGAATCCCCAGCACAATCAGTTCAATAACGTGACTTTTCATGGCGGCCAGAGCTGGACTGGAAGGACATAAGTGTGCTTGTGCATTGACATGTTGAGCCTAGAGGCTTATATTGTTTCATAAAGGAATTTGAGTGACTTTTGATGCACCAAGCTTAGCTGCAGATTATAATTGCATAGCTGTGTGAGGGAATTCTTGTAGCAGATAGCAATAAACAGTATAGTATTACACATGAACGTTGTTTTCGCTTTTGGCATGGACCCTCGGGTAGCGGATAGAAGATACGCAGCGGAGCGGGCTCAGGGCTTGGGGCTCAGGAGCGGCATTGGCGGCAACGGGGTTATACCATTCTTTCTTTCTGTCTTTCCTTCTTTCTTTCTTTCTGTCTTTTTCTTATCTTTCATTTGTCAGCGGGGACGAAGGGTAGCGGGGGGGGAGCTCCGCCATCAAGCCGGCTCGCCCGGAGGCGGAGGGGATATCAGTGTCCTGTCATACTCTAATTAGAGTCAATACAGTATGATTAAACAACAACAACAACGAAGATACGCAGCGCGCGGGGGCGGAACTCGATACTTCGGGAATGGCAACCCGTGCCCTCTCAGCCACCAACAATCGATACTCCTGGAAGAGATTTTGGGAACTCGAGACTGCTGCTTCAGCTGGCCAATCTGAGTTAAACCTCCAGTCTGGTGATGTGAAACCACTCAAGCTTTCGCTTATCGGTTCTGCTGGCTGATCCTCAGGCCGTACGACGTCTTATCGCTTGCGATGTGTCCAGTGTTCCCAATGGGCCAGGCCGGCCCGCAGTCAGGACTGTGGCCCACAGGCCAGGCCAGTCAGGGCCCCCGAAATTAATAACTGTGCAGGCCAGGCCTACACTTTCGAAGCCTGGCAATAACTGTGGGTGACTGGGCCAACTATAGGCTTTTTGGTAATAGAGTATTTCACCATTGCGGTCGGTAATCTGTAGTGGTTCGGTGTATATTCTAGAAGTCTCTAAATGTTGCCACAATTCACCAGTACAGTTCTTCACAATATATGACTCATACCATTTGGCTTCCATCATCTGTTAAACTTATGATCAATGATTCCACCAGTCCAGCAATGGATCAGTCCGGACCGGAACCGTCCAGTCCAGTCCAGGTCCAGTCCAAGAAATTTTTGGACCAGGATCGGACCAATCCCCAATTTTTCTGGACCTGGACTGAACTGGCCTGGACTGCTTTGGACCAGTCCATTCGGGCCGAATCGGCCCGAATACGCTGGGAGTTACTGATATACTGAGTCAACAAATACACTCATCTTGCCATTCGCAAGTCACCTTGCACATCTCACCCCTTACCACTTGCTACTTGCCACTCACCAGTCACCTCTGTAATCGTCTGAGTCACTGAATAGACTCATGAACGATTGCTCACTTGCTATCTGCCACTTACCATCCAAGACTAATCACTCGCTACTCGTCACTCACCACTCGCCACTCACCACTGGGTTAGGGTTGCAGGGATTACTGTCTCACTTCTTTAGTTTTCGATCTACTTTGAAATTGATAAATATTATCCTGTTTGGACTGGTCCAGACCAAGCCCGTCCAGTCCAAGACTGCCAGTCTGGGGCCCGGTCCAGTCCGACCTTGCGGTGGGAACGGACCGGACCGAGCCCTACCCCAGACCGGGTCCGTCCGGACTGGTGGAATCATTGGTAATGGTCTCTTCTGATGACTGGAGATGGAGCTTGAATGATATTTCCCTGTGGATGAGGTTTGTAACTTCGTGAGGATGTCTAAGCCAAAGCCACGATTGATATATTTCTTTAAGGATATCACAGAATTCTCGGCGAGGAGATCCACGGCTGAGATCTAACGCCACCAACACGCGTACTAGGAGAGCATCACGTCATATGATATCACTCGAAGGGTTCAAGGATCTTGTAGCAAGTGTAAAAGAGGAAGATGTCTATTGAACTATTAGGGAGACTCTATGTCTTTATATACAGGAGAGCGTGGAGAGCTGTGAAAGTCTATGGAAGTCCATGATTAGAAATACCAGAGGCGGAGCCTGTAGCGGGCGAAAATTTGTATGAGTCTTTGAGTATGAGTCCACAGCCTATCAGTCAATTCGGCGACCTCGGTGTATCGGCGACTTCCTTCCAGGCCTTAGAGTAACACTTCCCCCTCTTGCTACACTCCATGGAGCAAGGAATTGTATACTGTGGAATGCTCCAAATAGCCGTCAACCCAACTGAATCTTCTAGAGTATTTCCAAGATTAATTGCCAATTATATGTGGCCATTTGATATCACTCCGAACTGGTTCGAACCAGTTCCTAAGCAGTTCAGCAAATGGTGAACCGGTTCAGGCGGTGCGGTTCAGTAGACCGAACCGTTCCCAAGCCGCACCGCCGAACTGTAGGTTCGAAACAGTTCAAAGCTAACCATTGAGACCACAGGCCGCATGAAGTAGGACGTTGTAGCCTCATGTGTTGAGTCGAGCGTGGTACATTCATGTGGTGGATTCATTTGCGTGGCAGATGACGATGAAAAGTGACAGGATACACCTACTTCTAAGAATGTCCTCCCCACTACCATACATCAGAGAATAGTCAAATTTACAGAGTAGGCCCTTTGGTGCATACGAACGGCAGAGACGCGGGGCTATTCTGTTTCACAAATCCTAGTATCTTCGTAGGCGGGGCCGTAATTGTATCGACTCCAACGAGCTGTGCGTAGTGGTGATAGTTGTAGAACTGGATTGTTGCATGTGTACCTGCATCGTGAGCCTCACAGCTCAGGTCCGTTTGATATGCAGTTGGTGTATGAAGATATGCCTCAGGAGAGCGGCTCGTATCAGTGCAGAGCGGCTCATATCAGTGCAAACGG
>Ga0307515_10001786_pt1 | contig 47917 bp, 41 predicted proteins | sample 17_EM_MG_FD_194513 | JGI IMG/M metagenome (GOLD analysis project Ga0307515, IMG submission 194513) | Populus trichocarpa ectomycorrhiza microbial communities from riparian zone in the Pacific Northwest, United States - 17_EM | ecosystem: Host-associated > Plants > Roots > Unclassified | place... | reverse complement strand
GTAGTCCACGGCATTGTACGGTATACGCCCTATCCTGGCCACACGTCCGCCCTCCGACCGGACACGGCTCTGACAGTATCCTCAAACTTCTGGTACTTGTCGTGCTCCACCATGGCTTCCACTCTCGTCCATTCCACAACGCACAAGGCCATTCCCGCCAAAGTGCCATTCCGTCTTCCTCCTCCTATGTCCCTGGCAGAGCTCCTGATGCCCTGGCGGTTCTGTTCATCGCTGATCCCGAATCCAACCTTGAGGTCCAAGACATCTGAGCCAGTGCTCCTGCTGAGACCACCCTCTGGACACTTATCCTCTCCACAACGACCTTTCTGTCTGAAATCTCGCACCTGCTGACCTCGCACCTCCCGGATCACTAGGTCTTGACATTATTCCAGTCTGTCAGACCCCGCCACACCTCCATTTTCATCTCCTTTCCACTCCGATCCACCAACCCACACTCCTTCCACGTTCCTTCCCAGCCATCCTCCTCATTCCTTCCCTCTCAATCGTCCTCTACCTCCTCCGAGGCACTATTCTCCACCTCCAGGACACCTCCGTCCGCCTTCCCACAACCCGCCTATGTGCAGGTGATGCTTCCTGCTCCCGCAGAGATCAATCCAGAGCTGTGGGCCTATAACCGGGCCCTCGTTTTCAACCTCCTTCCAGCCATTCAGGCCATCCAACATGCTCCACCTCTGCCCTGCACTCCCACCTCGACCTCTCCGACTCCAAACCCTCCTCCGAACCCCAGTTCCGCTCCTCCACATCCCGTTTCCTCCACGTCCCGCTCCTCCACATCCCACTCCTCCATGTCCAAATCGTCTTCCAACCCCCAGTCCCACTTCTCCGCCCCTCTTTCCTCCATGTCCCATTCCTCCACATCCCACTCCTCCACGTCCGACTCCTCTTCCGACTCCCATTCCTCTTCCTCTGCTCCTGCTCAATCCACTTCCTCCATTTCCCGCTCCTGCTCTTCCTGGTCCGCCCCTCCTCTGGTGGACCAACAACCCCCTCAAAACCGACTGGTGGCTCTTTGGGTGGTCCCCAGGCTGCGTATGTCGTGGATCTCATCGCAGAACAGTCCAATGCTGCTGAATCGGATCTTCAAACCCCCTTCCTCCTTGTTGACACTTCCTCTCCCATTTCCGATCGTCATCTCCGCTCTGCTCCACTTCCCAATCCACGCGTCTCAATGGTTCATGTGTTCCCGAACCTATATTCTATACGAAGCTACCATTCCCACCCATTCCGCTCCTGCTAAAGTCTTAGCAGTGAGCTCCTTCATCATCCCCTGGATTCCCGACATTTCTGCAGTCGTCGAATAACGCTGGTTACGCCAATACAACCCGTTGGTTGACAGAGCGACTAACCACATCAAATTTCGAACTCCCGACGTTTCAAGTCCAGTTTTCCGGCGCCCCCTTTCCTGCCTTTCCGGCAACTCTAGCCATCGGGCTCCCCGAATCCTTTGGCGATCTCAGCCCCTCTGGCCCCTTCCTGCTACTTCAGCAACCTCGGCCATTCTGGCACCTCTGGCACCTCTAGCCACTCAGGTCCCTTGGCCTTTTCCCGCCTCTCCGGCATTGCCGACTCTTGACGCGCCTCCGCCAGCGCCTCAGGTCCACACCCGACCCTCTTCGCGAACGCTACTGCCTTCCGAAGGTTCACAGGGATTGGTATTCTGGGAACGCTTCACCCCAAATCCTCCAACCCGACGCACCTCTTCACACCACCTTCATTCCTTCCTCTCCTTAATCTTCACAGCGCATTCTGAGCCTGGCTCTCTAATCCTCCGCCCCTGCGGGTACCCAAAGGGGGGGGAGAAAGACTCCGTCTTTCGACCATCGAGATCACCAACAATCTCCCCTATTCGATTTCCTCCGTTCCTTCCCCTCCATTCCATTCCTTCTTTCGTTTCCTCTCTCCCTGTTGACTCCGATCTCATGTAATCTCACGTTCCTTTCATTCCGTTCATTCCTATGTTTCGTCCTTACCCTCCACTCCTTTACTTCCTGATCTCCAATCCCTTTCAGCCTCTATTGTTCCAACTTCCTGCTTCCCAATCTCCGATCTCCTCGATCTCCTCTCCGTCCGACTTCCTCATTTCCCAATCCCCATTCTCTTCGACCTCTTCGTCATTCAACCTTCTCACTCCCCATTTCCTCGACTCTCCTCCTTGACTCCCTCTTTGCCCAACTTTCTCACTTCCTGTTCTCCGACTCTTTCATCCGGCTCCCTCACTCCCCGATCCCTGATCTCTTCGGTCTTCTTGTCATTCGACTTCTTGCCTCCTGATCTCCGGTCTCTCCGACCTCCCCTTCATCCAACTCTCTTACTTCCCGATCTCCGACTCCTCTGCCTCTTCTCACTCCCTTCATCTCCGTCTCTGATCTCTCTCCACTCCTCTTTGTCCAACTTCCCCGCTTCCGAACCTCCGACCCTCCGATCTCTCTTCACTCCCCTTCATTCGACGTCTTCGCATCCCGGTCTCCGGTCTCTCCGACTTCCTCACTCCCCAATATCCAGTCTCTTCAATCTCCTCGCCATTCAACTTCCATCTCCCCGATCCCCAACCTCGTCGATCTCCTCTCTGTCCAACTTTCTTACTTCCCGACCTCTGATCCCTCCGATCTCCTCTCCATCCAACTTCTGCTTCCCAAATCTCCGACTTCTTCGATCACCTCTTCATCTGGCTTCCTCGCTCCCCGCTCCACGACCTTGTCGATTCCTATTTCATCCGATTTCCTCACTCCCCGATCCCCGATCCCCTCGATCTCCTGGTCATTCGACCTTCTCGCTTCCCGGTCTCGTCGACCTCCTCTTCATCGGCCCTCTCACTTCCGTTCTCCGACTCCCCAACCTCTTCGTCCGACTTCCAACTTCCAGTCTCCAACCCTCTCGACCTCCTCTTCGTCTGGCCTTCTCATTTCCCGGCCTCCTCGGCCTCTTCATCCGACTTCCTTGCTTCCCGACCCCTGATCTCCTCGACCTCTCCTTCGTCCTCTCGCTCCCCGACCTCCGACTCCCGACCTCCTCAACCTCCTTTTCGTCGCTTCCCAATCTCTGACGCCCCAACCTCCTCGACCTCTTCGTTTGACGTGTTGATCCATAACCCTCGCTAAACCCATGGTCTCTGGCATCACTGGGGACCCCCCAACCCACCGACTCGACTACCATCAAAGGGAGTCCCTCCAGTGCACCCGACGCAATCGGTAATCCCGCTGCCAGCCTTACAATCGGGCTGTCCACCCTTTCGCTATCGACACACTATCTCGTGTGCAGCGCGGAGGTCACAACGAGTGGTCAGCAATGCTCGAGAGTGGACTACTTGGACAACTTACTCAGGGAGGTCCATTTCCGGGAGGACTTGTCTCGACAGAGTCCACTCCAGGCCGACTTCCTTTGTCGCCTCGAGGGCTCGGCTCCTAGAGGGGGGGCACTGTCACGTACCGTGCCGGCCGTGACATTTCCAGGCTCACGGAAATGGTCCGGCACGTCGGTTCCCATTGTGGCAGTAGCGCTCGGCTTGCCGACGCGCGATGGCCCTGCTACTCGGGCGGTCGAGCATCAGACCCTTCTGTTTTAGTTTCGTTGCTCTCCAACGAGTTTCCTATTATTGTTTGATTTCTTATTATTTAAATATCCATGTACTCACTCACTAGTTCCTCAGTTTGAGGATCAACTTGAGTACCGGTCCCTTTCTCATCCTCTCATCCCCATCCTTCAGTCCATTCTCGACGACGGCTGGTCGTCATCGGTAGTCCACGGCATTGTACGGTATATGCCCTATCCTGGCCACACGTCCGCCCTCCGACCGGACACGGCTCTGACAGTTTGGCCAAACAATTACTGGAATTCTTGAGGGGGAGAAGGGCAGGTTCTCTAACTCACTTCTCTAATAACTTGCTGATCTATGCTTGACCTGATTCCATGATGGGTCATGCAGTGAGCAATGCGTGATTAGCAGGGCACAAAACATCAATTCAAAACCTATAGTATGCTTATGTGCTTAATGAGCACTCTTGTCATGTACTGACCATGCTTCAGATACTTTGACAAAGCCCTTGTCACCCATGCATGTCAACTTCCTCACCTGGGATTGGGTCAATCAAAATGTGAGGGTGTCTATGTCTCCACCTTTTGCGATAATATCGCCCCTTTTTCCCCTTTTCCGCTTTATTCCGACAATCTCCGCTCCCTCCGGTCGCTCCGACACCCTTCCCCCGCTCCCGTTCCTGTCTCCGCTTCCCTTCCGATCCCCTCGTGCCCCTACCCACTCTCTCTGACTCGTGTCTCATACTATGGACTCTTTCTGATATTCCCTGATTTGTTTCTTGTATTTCCTCTTGCCTCTATCGTTCCCCGCTCGCTACTAGACTCGCTCCGATAGCATAGACCCGCCTCCGCCCTGCGCGCTCCACTTAATTCCTCTTCGCTTCCACCTCCGTTCCACCGCGTTCGCATAGCCCCCACATCACCGCCTCTGTGTAGATTCCACTTACACATTGCCCCTGCCTCCACTTCGTGCCACTTTTTTTTTTTTTTTTTTTTTTTTTGTGGGTCAGGGAGGCGGCTCTGCCGCCGACACCATGAAAAGCCGGGGAGGGGAAATGGTCTCCCGGCCCCGCAACCGGCAGTTCTATGGAGTGGCGCCCCGTCACCTGGCACCGCCTGTTCTCTAGAACTCTCCCTACCGTCACCCGCAGGAATCTGGTTTAAGACCACGTTGCCTGTTGGAGGCGCCAGTACAGTCAAACCGCCACGCCGAGGGTGAGCTGGTCTCCCGGCACCCAAGGGTCAGGCTTTCGTTGACTTCAGAGGCCGTGAGTGTGGGGGTCGCCAACGGTCGGAGCGACCGTGGAATACCCACTAAACCTGCGGGGGGCCTCCTGTCCGACATCGGTGATGATGACCCCTGCCTGCGACTGACAGGGCGCACCTTACCGGACCGCCCAGAAATGGCTTAACGTCCCTCCCTGGGATCCTGCCGTCTGCCCTAAGCTCTCTCTAGCAAGAACCGCTATTCCCCACCTTACGACGGGAGTAGAACCCGCCCCCAGAGGGTGGAGAAAGGGTGATGGGGACGACGTGGGACGTTGCAGTAGCGAAGAGAAGCGTCAGTGAAGGGAAGTCCAACCTCGCACTAGGCATAGGCATCATCCGTGAGAGCCCGCAGGATCGCCTCTCTCCCAGAGGGGCGGCGCGGGGCGTCATTCGCAACTGGCGCCTGGAGAGCGCGCAGAATTGACTTACCTCTGCTGGAGAGCCGCCTCTCACTAAGCCCCATCGCGATGTGGGACATGGGGGGTGGCAGTCTTGAGAGGTCGCCCAACAGGGGGGCAGACGCCTGTTTGGGCGCGGCGTTGGGGGGCTCCTTATCGTCCACGTCTTCAGCCGAACGCGTTAGCATGTGTGCTGGGACCGGCATGGCCAGCGTGCCACGCAGCGAAGCCACGCAGTTTGCGGGCACAAAGTTAAATCCCGCATCGTGGATCTCTTTCATGCACCACCTCCACAAGGCCCAGTAGTAGTTACCTATTAACCACTCGCGCCGCTGTCTCGACTTCCTGAGCTTCTTGAGTATCGTCTTCCGCCCTTTCACTATGGGGTAAGCGGCCTCTTCCAGCGCACCCAGCGCGAGGAGGGGGTACCAAGGTGACGCGCCCCAAGAGTCAGGGGACAGTGTCTTGAAACTGGAACCGTGGTTCAGCGCGCTCAGCGCTGCCAGTAAGACCTCCATCAGCGGCTGCAACCTATAAACATCGCAGCCCAGGAGAATGTGTCCAAGGGTCAACTCCACCCCACAAGGGCAGAACCGACCCATATCCGATCTCTCATATCCCTGCCCATGATACCTGTGGCCAAGGACCTGAGCACCGTTCATTTCCTTCCAGAGTACCTCCTTCATCCCCTCAGGAATGGCGAGGCGCCACACTTCCTTGACGTAGTTCCCAGGATCTAGCACCACCCCGAACATTTGGCCAAGGGTGACTACCCACCTATCAGAGAAGGCCTCGAACTTCAGTGTCTTCGCAGGCGCACCTACCCGAGCACGCACGACCAGCTTGGTCAAGTAGTCCAGAGGCTGGTGACATAGGACTGGGGCGGCGTCAACCCACCCACTCGGCACGGTCAGCGAGCCCACGTCCAGGACTCTCCCCTTCACACGCCCTTCATTGGCGAGCTTGTCAGCGAGATTATTCATGATATCGTCTCCGTGGGCTTTGGCCTTTTCGAATCGCAGCCTGCCCGTTCTGTCTCGCAGCAGATATAGGAGGAGCTGCAAGAGGGGCGTGGGCGGCCCTCTACTGAGGTGCCTCGGGGCATCACCCCATCCGTCTCTCTCCATGGCCAAGAGGCCTCCCCCCAGCAGACCCAGAACGAATGTTGAGTCAGTGTGGATGACTATGTGGGCGTCCCGCCAAGCCATCAGGCACAGTACTACTGCTGCCACTTCGGCAACATTATTAGAGAGAACCGTCCCCGACAGTGACACAGCGTCCTGGAATTGCAGGTCCGAGACCCAAGCGGACCCCGCTGTGCAAATGTCTGTACCGTTGTCCTTCGCAGATCCGTCCGTCCAGATGTGTATGTCTCTCTCGAAGACTATGGGATCCGCCCGCCTAGTGGCCGGCAGCGTGGCAGGCGTGTAGTCGACCATGCGGTCCCGCACCCTGGTCTTCTTGTACGCGTCCTTAATGACCCGCCCCGCGATGATAGATCTGGGGGCTGTAAAAATCCTGATGCAGCCGAGGGGGCCATCCATGTCAGGCCACACGTTAGTGCTAGGGTGCGCACCCACGGCGCCCAAGTTCCTCAATGGCGACCAACTTGATGCGTGCACCTGCTCTTTCATGGCTGATACTGTTTTCTTCAGACCCGTCCCTCTAAGGGCAGGGGGGGCGTAAAGGTGGACTACCTTGTGCACCCCAACCGTTTTGAGACTCAGTAACTTCCCGAATCTCTGTGAACCAGGCCTAGGCAGCGCTGGGTGATTAAGGATGGGCGCGTTCATCCGCGCCGCGAGGGAGGGGGCAGCACAGGCTACGTCCAAGCCGAACTTCCTGGCGGTCATGAAGGCCTGGGAGACCCTGCTCTGAAGTAGAGAGGGCTTCGTGTAAGTCTGTTGCTGGAAGGGATTAAGTCCTCCGTGTGTGCCGGCCCTGCTGGAGGTCGAAGCCAATTTAAGGTCCATCCAGGTCCATTGTTTCCAGGGCACTCCCTGGTCCCCCGTAACTAGGTCGCCCAGAAATTTCAGGTCGGCAGCCATCTTCCGGGCCGTGAGGGAAGGTGTATTGAGGCCGCCCTCCGCCAAGGGGGCTTCCAAGGTACTGTAAGCCATCGCGGAGAACTTCCCACGGACAAAGCTCATTATCTTGTTTCCTATTTTGTTGAGCATGTTAGGTGGTATACCATTACCATCCATCAGAAAGTGGCATCTGGAAAGCATGAGAGCCTTAGCCAGAATAGACCTATTCCTCGCAGTTGCACCGATAGCTCGCCATTGCGAGATAATCTTTTTCACGTGCTTGTCTATCTGCGACCACCTGTCAGCGGCGAAGTCTCTACTGCCAACCCAAACCCCTAGGATGCGCAGAGGGTCCGCAGGCGGTAGGATGTGCGCGCCTGGTATCGAAGGGCCATTCATGTTCTGCTGAACAAAGCAGGCAAGCTGGAAGTCGTGAGGGCCGACCGGCTTAACGTCCGTCTTGTCCATGTTAAACTTGGAGCCGATAACCCTGGATGTCAACGTCAGGCAGTCAGATACCTCCTGTACAGAGTCCTCCTGGCCCAGGAACAGGTTGATGTCATCGGCATACAACATGACTTTTACAGGCTTAAGGCCCGGCAGTGACAGGCCTTTAACCACTTGTCGAAGCCTAATGGCCAAAGGCTCTATGGAGAATCCACTTCGTGCCACCTACACTATGCGATGCCACCCACCTCACCGCTTTCCACTCCACCGCCCCCTGCAGTCTTGTAGCCGCATGTTTGTAGTTTAGACGTTGTATTTAACCTTGGACTCGATGGGGAATGTCCCTCACTCGACGTCTCGATTATAGACGTACGTTATTGCGCCCCGCCTTGCTCGATAAGAATCCCGACGCCCCGCTCTCGCTCGCTCGCTCACATCGGCTTGTCGGACTTCGGACCTCAAGACCGTGTGGATCATTCCCCCGCCCTCGCGTGCTAACTCCCACCCGTAGCACCGCCGGGCTAGCCAGCCGGACCGAAACCCCGCTTCAGTCAGCCCCTTCGGTGTCGCACCTAGTCAGAGCGTTTACGCCGAGACAGATTGGGCGCCCGTTGTGCTTTTGGGCAGTCGCTTGGGAATTAGGTCCGACAAGCCCGTAAGTCGTCGTATCCATTCCCTCCCCTTCCCTCCGGAGATTATATTCCCGCCGGCGCGCGTGGACGAGAGGAGACCCTATTTCCGTCGGCGAACGGACTAGCCTCAAGACCCCTTTATTCCTTTCGGCTTCCATTTGAATAATCTCTGTCGGAGATTATCGGAATTACCGATTCCATCGCACCTTTGTATGTTCAGAGCATTTCCTTCTTGACCAGATGGTGTCTTTGACAGCAAGCTGTTTGCAAACAATTTCTGGCTTGGTGCCAAGGGTAGACCTTGAGTCTGCTGAAACTCCTCCACAGCCATTTGAAGGGCCTCTTCCTTCATGGCTGCTGCTGTTGCTTTGGCAGCCTTTGTGATTGATCCTGGCTTTGGAGACTGGCTTTGAGGGCTCACTCACAGTCCTTTTGCTCAAGAGATAGGCTACAACAGAAAGACATGAGCTTCTCATAATTATTTTAGGTTCTGGGCATCAAGACCTGGGTTCCCATGCATTTTCCAGCTTGGAACCTTATTCAATTTGCTGTTTTTGGTGCATGGCTCACATTGCAAGTGGGATTAATGGTGTGTACATCAGATGACAGTTTCAAGAAGCATAATAATCCTATTTACATATGTGAATGGCAAAGCAAGAGGTTTTATGTCATGTGGGTGCTGTTGCCCAGTGGGCGATACTGCCCAGTGGGTGATATGCCCCTGTACCAGTTTATTCCATTTTATGTTGCCTTGTCTTTGACTCCCCCATTACACCAATAGGGTCTCTGAAGTCCTAAATCACCTCTTGGATTATTCTCTCTTTCTTCCTTGCCTTGTTGCATACATCTCGCTGTTGGTTATCTGTGCAAATAATAATATTCTGCTGTGCTACCATGAATGGGAAGTATCATCTACCTGTGTGACTTTGGTCCCCTCAATTTCTGCAAGTGTACATCCGCAGTTGTTCTCGAGTCGGGTGCATGTCCCTTGTTAGCCATCCATGACAAAGGAGGAGCGTAAGACAAACGGGAACGAGCTTCAATAACCACCAAGTATCTCATACACCAAATTATATACAAAAGGTTACGAAGAGAAAATAGTTACCGCTGTGCACTGTTGAAAATTTGAGACCAATCGTTTCCAAGGACAAAGTCTTCAAAATCAAGAGAGACTGATCGAACGTGGGACGTAGGAGGGATTGTAATGAGAGCGGGTGAATGGAGGCCGCTACGACAATCTGGGGGTACCCAATAGAGTAAGCCGCGGTTTGAGTCTCTGACCCAGCCCTGTGAATCAGGTTTTGAATAAAAACGAGCATGGAGCGGATTAGATGATGAGGGCGGTTGATGTGAAAATTGCTTCGACAGACGGATGGTGTTGCTATTAGATCCAGAAACATTGTGCTGCGCATTGGGAGAGGAAGCAGCGGATGGCACATTCACGATTTCTTCCTCTAGAGACCTACCAACTTCGGTATTACTCTCAACATCCCAGATTCGAATCGTCTTGTCACGAGACCCAGAGATAATGCGTCGCCCATCGGAAGAGTAGGCGACGGACAACACTTCCGAGCTATGCCCCTCCAGAGGGTTGCCAACTGCAGCACCAGTTTTGGCATCCCAGATTCGAATCGTGTTGTCCGACGATCCAGAGATGATGTGCCGCCCATTGGGAGAGTAGGCGACGGAATACACACCCAAGCTATGCCCCTCCAGAGGTTTACCAACTGCAGCACCAGTCTCCGCATCCCAGATTCGAATCGTCTTGTCACGAGATCCAGAGATGATGCGCTGCCCATCGGGAGAGTAGGCGACAGACATCACATATGAGCTATGCCCCTTCAGAGGTTTGCCAACTACAGCGCCAGTCCCGGCATCCCAGATTCGAATCGTGTTGTCCCGCGATCCAGAGATGATGCGCCACCCATCGGGAGAGTAGGCGACGGACCACACATGCTCGCTATGCCCCTTCAGAGGTTCGCCAACTGCAGCACCAGTCCCCGCATCCCAGATTCGAATCGTGTTGTCCCGCGATCCAGAGATGATGCGCCGCCCATCGGGAGAGTAGGCGACGAACCACACATCCTCGCTATGCCCCTCCAGAGGTTTGCCAATTGCAGCACCAGTCTCCGCATCCCAGATTCGAATTTTGCCGTCCCACGATCCAGAGATGATGCGCCGCCCATCGGGAGAGTAGGCGACGGTCTTCACATACGAGCCATACCCATCCAGAGGTTTACCAACTGCAGCACCAGTCTCGGCATCCCATATTCGAATCGTCTTGTCACTAGATCCAGAGATGATGCGCCGCCCATCGGGAGAGTAGGCGACGGACGACACATACTTGCTATGCCCCTCCAGAGGTTCGCCAACTGCAGCACCAGTCTCGGCATCCCAGATTCGAATCGTCATGTCAACAGATCCAGAGATGATGCGCTGCCCATCGGGAGAGTAGGCGACGGACGTCACATACGAGCTATGCCCCTTCAGAGGGTTGCCAACTGCAGCACCAGTCTCCGCATCCCAGATTCGAATCGTTTTGTCAACAGATCCAGAGATGATGCGTCGCCCATCGGGAGAGTAGGTGACGGTCTTCACATACGAGCTATGCCCCTCCAGAGGTTTGCCAACTGCAGCACCAGTCTCCGTATCCCAGATTCGAATCGTGTTGTCCCGCGATCCAGAGATGATGCGCCGCCCATCGGGAGAGTAGGCGACGGACCACACATGGTCGCTATGCCCCTCCAGAGGTTCCCCAACTGCAGCACCAGTCTCTGCATCCCAGATTCGAATCGTGTTGTCCCGCGATCCAGAGATGATGCGCCGCCCATCGGGAGAACAGGCGACGGACCACACACTCTCGCTGTGCCCTTCCAGAGGTTTTCCAACTGCAACACCAGTCTCCGCATCCCAGATTCGAATCGTGTTGTCCCGTGATCCAGAGATGATGCGCCGGCCATCGGGAGAGCAGGCGACGGACCACACACCCAAGCTATGCCCCTCCAGAGGTTTGCCAACTGCAGCACCAGTCTCTGCATCCCAGATTCGGATCGTCTTGTCCTGTGATCCAGAGATGATGCGCTGCCCATCGGGAGAGTAGGCGACGGACCGCACCCAGTCAGTGTGCCCCTTAAGGGGTTCACCACTTATAACACCGGTCTCAGCATCCCAGATCCGAATAGTCGTGTCATTGGATCCGGAAATGATGTGCCGCCCATTGGGGGAATAGCTCACGCAGCTGATATTGTCAGAATGTCCATTCCACGACAATGGCGGTGCTGGCCATGACAACAATCCCCCTCTCACCACCTTTATGGCCTTGGTGAACCGAGTGCTGAAGGTGCCTGATAAAGTGGAATGTATGGGTAAGAAGGGTCGGGTTGAAAGATACGTGTGTGGAGCGCTGATAGAGATGGGGGTGCGAAAGGCGATGATGAAACGGCAAACGTCCTGAATTCTCTCGAGAAGGGTCGGATTTCCAGTCTACTTCCAGTCAGAATTACCCAGAATACAAGCTGGAGCTGGACTCACCTTGGCCCAGGATATCACACTTCGAATGCTCGGAGCACCCATCGGAACCATTCCCAAAATGCTCAATACTTCAATCCAAAATATTGGGTACAATCCTTCAAAGAATTCCTCCAAGCTATCCAACACTCGTGGATCGTTGTCGGGAGCAACACAAAGATGATTTGACCAATAAAGAGAACTATATTGCAAGCAGTCGGGAACATTCTTCGCGATTCGGGATGGGAGATCTTGGATGTCCGCATTAGCGAGTCGGGAATCTTCGAGCCCGCAGATATTGAAACGGAGCTGGTGAACCATCGTCTTGAGGCAGGCAACTCCCAGTTGCACGTTTGCATCCTGGCGGTCGATTTGATGGTCCAGGGGACAGCCGTCGCTGACAAGGAATTCTGAAATTGATAAATGGCGGACACGAACTGCTCCATTGGTCCCTTCGTCTCGATATAGCAAAGAGCTGAGGTCATCCACCCACTTTTTGACAAGGTTTGGTTTTACTTCCGCCAACTCCGCAACTGTCTCCTCGCATAGGGCGCGGTAAGGAGCCGCTGTCAGAACAACTCCAAGCATCCGCCGGAACTCGGCGGCATGACCCACTATCCGCGACTTTATGATACTTGAGTAAAGTCTGTATAGAGCCTCCAATCCAGCACCAGCTGAATCTTCGGAGGCTGCCTCCAAACACTCTGTGGGGTCCTCACAATTTTCAAGGGCAAGAACAAGGGTCTTAATGAAGATGAAGAGACCATTCGCCCGAGAGATAATTTTGTCCAAGAGCGATTCTTCTGGCCAAGGCTCGGAGAGGTGCCAATCTTGGCCGACTGGGCCAAACTCGCTTCGAGCGAAGGCTCGCAGATCACCACTCGCTTCTTGATCTGTAGCCAAATCATACCCCAAGCACGACGACTGGGTGAGTCCATCAAAGAACCGTCGGATATCGGTTTCGGGCCTGCTGGTGATGATAATTTTCAGCCATGAAGCACGTGCGGCTGCGTTGGTGAGGAGCCTCAGGAGGTCTGGACGACTACGGTTGTTGCCGCACTCGTCGAACGCGTCGATGACAAAGACGAGGAAACCGTTTGGGTGTTTAGGAAGGTTATCGAGCAGGTCAAGGACGAGTGAGTCCTTCATTGACTCCGATGTGAGGTTTGGGTCGTTACGAAGACAATTTGCCACGACGCTTCGAAAGGGGGGAAAGACTCTGGCAAGTTTGTAGATGAGACTTGGGAGGATATTTCGGGGCTCGCTTAAGTTCGGATCATCCCTCCGGCAGAAAAACGTCCCAGCAAGCTGTCCTTGATCATGGAGGCTTGCACAGATCGAATGAGCCAACGATGTTTTGCCGATTCCGGGCAAGCCGTAGATCCAGTATGTATTGCTCTGAGGAAGATCCTTCTGTTCCGATTTATGGGCAACCCAATCTACAATTTCCTTGAGGCGAGATTTACGGGTGCCATCCATACAGCGGAGGCCCTGGTGATAACTGGTCTCGATGGGTTTGAGCTGCCTGAGTAGAAGATCCTGCTCTACTAGCTCTGCACAAAACTACTGAGAATACACTCGCACGTCATTGGGACAATGATTGCTTACCATTCCTTTTTGCTAGGCGCAGAGTCTCGACCTCGACTGCACGCAGGAAGTCTTCAATGACGTTTGCTAGCTTTCCTGCCATCTCCTCCATCATTTCTTTGCCCTTCGAACGAATCAGCGCATCTCCTGTTCGCTCTGCGATCATCAGTATTTGCGGAATCCAGAAAAGAGAGAGCCTACTGAATCGCCCACGCTTGACGTACTCGCATAAAAATTTGGCGATCTCTTGCATTACTTCGAACATTCGTGGGAATATTTTATCTAAGATTTCTGTCTCTTCGCCTACGATTTCGCCTGCGACCTTCTCCGCCAAAGGCGAGATGCGCTGTACCTGATCCAACAAGCTCGATGGTATCTGATCGTACTTGCTTTGTTCCTTCAAGAGCTGAATGATCAAGCGTTAACTCCTCTTCTGATCCGCCAGTAGAGAGCACGAACCTCGAATGTGACTTTGGCAACACCGAGGACAGCCTTTGCGATCGGATCGAACTAAGGGGTGTCAACGTCCTGCTGGTTTCCATACGGGCAGAGCTGACCTCGGCGAATACAGCGCCAAGTTGAATCCCTTTTCCCACAGCCCTCTCTACCGATTTACTCATCAGCGGCTTGTATCCCTTCATCAATCCTTCAAGTTCTTGGAGCGATGAGCGTAGAGATTCCGCCTGTGCGGACTTTGTTAGCTGGGCTGAGATGCTTTGTGGTAAAGTGACGAACGGTAGCGTTCGCAGAGAATCTTAATTCTAGGGATACATGTTTGCTTCCGATGGCAATGTCCTCTGCCCGTTTGTTAGACATAAGCGGACTAATCGGTCATCACGACTGACTCTCTACAGTAATCTCATGCTCGGTGGAGTCCCAATATTCATTGGAAATCGCTTGTAGGTCGATCACTTCGTTTGCCCGTCGCGTCTTCGGCAAAAACCGAGGACCGGTGATCCTTTGGATCTCCACGCGCATTTCGGATGTCGGAGAAATATCTCTACGAACACAGAGCCTTCAGTGGGCGTATATAGTGAATACAAGGGACATACAAGTGCTGGACTGGTGCCCAAGTCCGGTTACCATTCGTCTGTAACTCGATCTTCTGGTTTCCCATAAACAACTCCAGGTGATACCTCGAATTTGTAGCGTCTTGCAAAGTGATTTCTGTATGACGCACAAGATCAGCGGTGTGATCTAGATTGGAGTGAAGCGCCGCACGATCTAAATGCAAGCTTTTCGGTGGTCAGACAAGGATGCTGGGCTAGCTGTCTAGATACTCACAAATGGGTTGACTTGGGTGCTTGAGTTTCCATATTGATTTGGCTTCGAAGACTGGAATGGAGGATAGGGATAAGGGATAAGGTGTAGATCGCACGCAGATCGCACGTTCCAACGTGGGAGCTACAGGTGGAAAGCTGAACGATAGCGCGCTTCTTTGGACCGGACTGGATTAATTGGAATGCGGCGTCCGGCCGCCTCAAGCGAGCCAACCGTATTCCGCATTCACACACAGCCATAATAACTACCGTCGGGCTTCCGCTACGTCCTCTGTGCATACGTGCCCGCCGCTACTTTGAAATCCGCTTGCCCGCTTGCCCAGTAGATATGATTTTGATCGGTGAGCTGAGGGCAGTTGGTTGTTGTCTCCTTATGATAGCTATGAAAAGTATTTATTCCCAACACGCAACACCCGACTCGCTCACTCCCTTGACGATTGCTGTCCGGTACATATCACGACGGTGGCGACGACGGCGACGACAGATCGATTGTCCCCAACCCGCCAACCCTTCCTGCCCAGAAGCGCTCAAACCCCTGATTTGAAATACGCCCAGCCTCTCATCATATGCGATCGCCAAACAAACATAGCGATGAGGTCCAGCTCTGCAGGGAGTAGCCAAATATTAGACGGCCCAGGCTACGGGCTCAACCTTCCGTAGAAAATTGTAATAAAATCATAATATATCATCTATATTGAGGTCTTGTCGTTTATCGAAGGTGGGAGGTTCGCCGCCCCTCAATCGTGACCAAGCTCAAGTGCAAAGTTGAGCGGGAGGTGGCCCAAGTCGAGCCGAGTCTAAACCTCTGCTATTCAGCGTAATCAATTTTATGACCTCTATTCTTTCTTCTGTATTGTTTGAGCGTGATGCAGCTGGTATCACAAAAACAAAGGGGAAGGAAATTAGGGAAGAAAGAAAGAAAATACAGGAAAGAATAGAGGAAGCGAAAAAGCTTTTCAAAGAGATGTGCGCCGCGGAGATTCCGGCATGGGAGGAGATCGATGCGACGTTGGAAGCCCAAGGGGTGCCAAAATCAAAGCAACCCTCCAAGCCCCATTGTTAGAAAGTACGCACGAAGCCGTGGCAGCGTCCGGACGATGGGCTGAAGGCCCTCAAGGTACGGTCTCCCAAAGGATCAGAGAGTATCGTGATTGTGGAGGAACAGGATTGACAACAATAGAAGATACATCTCAATGTAGTTGCCAACTCTCTACGTAAGATGTATTCTGGGACTGGAAACTTGATTTCTCCGATATTTCAAGACCGTCTATTTGGGTACTCCAAGCCGTTCCCGATGACTGCCTTTTCGCACTTCAAAATTTTTGAAACCTCACCTGTGTACTCTGAATGTTCAAATGATTTTATTTATGTAATTACAGAACTACAGCGCCGAAATCAGACGATGCCGAAAGGCTGCCGAAGATCGTCTATCTACCTACTCCCTGATCTGGAGCTTGATGAAAGTTGGGAAATATCTGAGGTATGTATTACACCATTTTCTAGAGGTAAGCAAACGCCAAATGCTCCAATATCTCATGTGGTAAAAGGGCGGCCTTTTCCTGGCTGGCCACCTTCTTGTTGCGTATTCGCCTTCCTGTCGCGTTTGTGCTGCGGTTTCCACGTTCCCACATTTAGTCAGCATCAAATGCGTGAGACATCCCCAGTACCGCCGCAATAATGCTGTCCTTAGAACCGCACCCAGTCTCTCATTCGGCCTCAACACCGAACCTACTTCGATCTTCTTGACCTTTCTGCCGCCGAATGTGATTTTACCTTCACCAGCACCGACAAGCCACCCGAGTATCAATACACACCGAATGTATTAACAATTACAATTACCCGACGCCACCCTCCCTGAACAGTTGCGATTCTATGGTCGGCAATCCAATGACGACCAGCTGACGACACCCTTGCTTGGACCTCGGAGTGATCCATGACCCTCCACAACTCTCTATCTCCCCTCTTTGCATTACAAAACCAGGTGCTTGATTCGGTCTGGATCGAGCCACACCCCTCCGGTGCACCCACTACCCTACTTCACGAGTTCTAAAGTACTCGGTCACAATAATCTGACTATGTACCTCCTGCTATTCCCATTTCGAACCCCCTTTCCCCATCGCCTCCATCGCATCCCTTTGATGTGCCACCCCTCCTCCGCCTCTGCTTTCCCCCATTCTCTGTTGTTTCCCAACTCATACTGATCCACGCAGTTTTGCTAGCTGGTTGGTTGTTACGGAATTCCCCCTCTCCCCTGTTGTTCGCCTCCAACCAAGTGCGGTGGCAGAAACCGGGCCCATCTCTCCCCTCTCTCCCCGTCCCCGTCCTCGTCCATCTTCACCTTCAGGTCCATATTTTCTGAATTTGCGGATACTCCATTTTGTCGTTGAAGGATGTAAGGGTGGTCATCCCCTAAATGCTGACCACTCGATTAGACTTGTCAATGGATAGAATCGTGGGATACGGATGACTTGAGCGTTGTTACCACTGCGCGTACGCGTAATGAAAACCAATTTTTATTTTATTTTTGGTTGGATTTTATTGTTGTCGAAGTCATTCAGGATAAGGCTGAGTGAAGCTGAAGAAACTGAACCTTATACTTACTGTACCTCCAGTGTAGGCATTCTGGAGAGATCCAAAGAGCTAACGTGTTGAAACAAAAGGGGAGATGAGCTTCTCCTGGTGTAGTGGACAATCGACCAATATCTACCCCTGAGCCATGAGTCATACAGTTGTCAGAGTCAACCCAATACATGAACCAACGCATCCGAAGGGTTTCGTACAGCGTATAAAGGTAACACTCTCAATTTCACTAACCAAACATCAATATCTCAACGTCAAGGTGTAAGTAATGAGTTTGGATCAACGTTCAGATATGCTGAAGAACTGTGCGGTTTGTCAAATTGCAACGATAAAATAAAAACGGTGGGCTCTTTTTTCAAAATAAAATAAAAACCACCCACCTTGTGAGGCCGGACCTCAGTGCCATCTGGTCCTGAGTCCGGTATGAACATGTGAGCGTGGCCGGTGGGGTTGTGGCCTACGCTGGGAACAGGGAACTGGGAGCTGGGTTTCTTCCTTTCGTTTTATTTGCCCGCCGTACGAACACACGTTCTCAGGGACCACCACGGTCCGCCTGAGCGATTGGCTGAGAAATAAAATCGGCTCTAATCGCGACCTCTGCTATGTACCGAGCGAAAGAAAAGAAAGAATTAGGGATAAGGATAGGATCGCCCCGAAAGAGGAACCAGTCTCTTACCCAGAATATCCACGGGCCTCCGCCAAAGTCTAACTAACTCTATCCATTCCAGGGACGATAATGCGCCCGAGTTGGAATCATAGATATCCACCTGTGTTATGGCAGAAATCCACGCAGCTCCCGTCTTGGTGTACCGCAATCGATCGTGCACGATTCTTGGAGAGCTCCAAATCTGTCTGCGTCCAAGCTTGTCACCTCGGTATGGCTCACACGCGGTAGCAAGCGCATGGACCACACACACAGAGCGACGGGGAGCAGCAAACGGAGGACGGCCGTCGTGCTTGCTGTCGGTTGAATGACAAGGTGCTGTTACCCCAACAAACGGGGCGAGGAGAGCACGCCAGTATCGCCCGCACGCCGAGTCGCGACATCGAGTCGTGGGGTTGTGTCTATGTTGGTAGCAAATCGCGACAATTCGAAGGCGGGAGAGAGATGAGGGTGACGTGTGACACCTTTCGGAGAGAGCAGGCCGTGTTCAAATGCGCTCATTGTAGCACTAAGATTGCGTGGAGAAATTTCCAGATGGTCGCGTCCACCTTGACATCCTCACACCGGCGGACAGACTGCAGGTCTCTTCCTATTCGCGTTCATTGGAACCTGCATCGTAGGGAGCTCCGAAATATATGATGTGTGGTTCGTGTGTCCCTTAAATATTAACAAGAAACCCGGCTGGAGACGTGGATTGCATGCAACGGACCCTCCTGGTGGGTTCGATTCGCGTTGAGGGCCAGCGAACATCTAGGATTGTACCAAACTGAAAACGGAAACAAGTCAGAAAACGAACTTTGTGAAGCGACTTAACGCACCTTGCTGAACATCTCTCGCATCTGTACGTCGTCCGTCCCTTCCCTGAAGGTAGTGATATAGAGCGTCGACGCTAACGGCAATTTCCTCGTGAATTCGCTCCTTATCTTTGGTCAGGGCGGGAAGGACCGATTCCTGATATGAACATAATATAAAGTGACCACTATTCGCCATACTGACTACTTACTCTGGAGTAGAATTCCACCGATGCAACGACTCCCGTCACCACTTTTGTCAGTTTGACCTCGCAGATTGCACAACACTGAAAACGATTTCAACGCCGTGATTTGCTCCTTATTAGGATACCTACATCCTTGAAGAGTCTGTTTACATCCTCTGCTGTGGTACCTGCGGGCAACCGAATAACCATCATGGTCGCATCTTCTCGATCACTGGTGCACAGTGAGCGTGGGCATTGCTAGGTATCGGGATCTCTCACCGCTTGAGGGGGCCAGCAGGTTGAGCTTGTGCCTGAATGCCCATGTGCAAGAGCGGTCGCTGGGACAGGCGGTAGATATATGGGTTCCTCAACAGTCCTAGCCCTCTTAGGCGGTGGATCCTTTGCTCCGATATCCTCTTCCTCTCGCTTGCGTGTGACACCTCCGCAGCAGAAGCGAGAGCGTCCACCTCCATCGCCTCCTGAGTATGGGTCTGAGCAACGGTCTCTTCGGCTTGCTGGTAAACATATCGGTAACCTGCCGTAGCCCAACCCTTCCTCCGCCATTCTTCTTCAATTCACCTTTGCACGGCAATAACGGCGAGGCACCTCTGCACATTGTCATTTCTACCGAGGAGGTGTTCTTGCGAGGTCCAACGGCCCCGGGCTAGTCGATTCCTTTGCGTTGGCCCAGGTCCTTGAGGACCGTACGATTTGGTTTTCTTTGCTGCACGACTGGCAAGTCTGGATGATGATAGAGCTGGTATAGAAATATCGACGTAGGCCAGCCACGCGAGGTAGGACTTGCGATAGAACCTGGTTGCTTCCTGCTACTTCGAGTGCTTGATCGGGCATGGGTGCTGGCGGGAATGTGGGACACCAAGCACCTCGTTTCGACATCACCTCTCCCGCTATCATTGACTAGGGTGCTCACGAAGTCGGCCAAGAAGCGTTCAAGGTGCATTCGAGGATCGCCTCCTGGGAGTTTGCAAGTTGCAGTGATTCCTTCTTGAGGAACGAGAAGCACATCGGTAACCCCATCCTCGTCTGCACCCCATGTCAGAAATTAGATTGCGCGACGGCAAACGACACCAACCGAGTCACTCCCCCGCCTTCCTCATTGTTGACGACGCCAGGTGCCGCAAGCCATGACCACTAGCCCAAGGTCACCCAGACTCGATTAAAGGGATAGTCGTTCTTTGCTTGTCCAAAAAGCTCCAGCCGCGTTCCTGCGCTGTCTGTAGGGTTGACGTCGAGTATGCAGTTTTGCGCCGCAGTAATGATAGCCATACGTCTACATATGAGTCAGATTGTTAGGGGGACTCTAATATGCGCCGAATAAACGAATGACTTGCCGTCGGTTGCTGGTACTGCGTTTACCATCTGAGACCACGCGTCTGCAGCGAATCTTCCATCTGTAATGCAAGCCTGATATACGCCACACGATGCTTAAGATTGCAGGGTTTGTTCGTGAACGACTCCAATGCTTTCTATAATTCGTCCTCATCGTTGTCAGGTTCAAGGCGCAACACAAACAACAACAACACGATTCCTGGAATTAAAGCTGTACCTACGAGCAATTCGGATAGGAGTAAGAGTAATATTACCTGTTGCCAAAATAAACTACACGCAGGCGATCTTCGCTGGACACGGTCTCGGTTTCGGCTCGCGCTGTGAGGACACCGGAGTAGTGTTGCCGTGAGTCGTGTGCTTGGCGAGTCCTTGGCCGACTCATTACGAAGTCTTGCCTTTTTGGGCCGACTCTTCAGGACTCACTGTCAACTTCCTAATTCGGAAATGAGTTGGTGAGTCAGGTGAGTCAAGTGAGTTGATGTATTGAAGCATTCATTTCTTCACGGCGACCACTTGGGAGCGGAACTGGCTGTCTCCAGACCTCATACACTCCCTTCAACTTCTCAAACACAAGAACCACAATTTTGGTCGACTTGAAGGGCGTGGTCTATGGGCGTATACTGAAGAGGACATGAATGCCATATCAGTTGGCATGGGCGAAAATGGGGCAGTTGAGTATCTAGATGACGAATAGTATATAGCTATTAGAATGTAGATACCATACGATTTTTCTACGGATTTTCTGGCGATTTTCTCCCTCCTTTGTCTCGACTTGTCGGACTCATTCCCAATTTGGCAACGGCCTCGACTCAACTCGCGGCAACGCTACACCGGGGTGAGTAAACCGGTCCGGCAGGCGCGAGAGCAAGTTGCGAGACGAATTGAACGTTATTGAAACGAAGGACACGGGACATTATTCGCTTGAGATTCTATTATAGGGCACCGCCGCTTTGAGAAAAGAAAAGTGTATCACGCGTAAGGCTATTTCTCAGTCTCCGGGTCACGGCGTGGGCATTCGACGCCCAACGCCTTGCTCATTGGAAATCATGTCAACACAGCGGTATAGCGACATGGCAGCAGGCTGTTTTGCGATCAATACCCACCTCGCATCACCGGCACCACCAACAACTAGGGCGCCTGCCGCGCTCGACCGGGCACAGTTCAAGTACGTATTATATGTGATCATTGTCCGATACGATCATTGCATCGAGGTGCTATCAAATTAAGTCAGTCTCACAATATTTAATTTCTATCGAATGTTGTATTCAACTGTCCAAGAGGGAGACTGACCAATATATGGTATGATGTATAGATCATTGATGTGATAGATCTGGAGGGAAACCCACAATTTTGGACAATGAGGCACACAAGGTGCGATTGTGCAGATCAAAACTGCTTCAAGAAAGTTTTTGGCCATTAAGCTGGGATTATGCGTCTGATCGGGGGAAAGCATCAAGCGGTGTGGTAGCAAAGGGAATACCATGGCAGGACAACATGAATGCTGCACGGGAGTCCACAATAGGCAGGAGGAGATGCACCCACGAGCCAAGGCTGTTGCAACGAGCAGTGCTTCAGGACACCCAATGCTCTCGAGAGTTCCCAATGTCCTGTCCGCCGTGGCGGCCAAATAATCTGGCAGGTTCAATGGGATGAATAACAAATCGGCACCTTGGGCCATATCAAGACTCAGACAAACTTCAGGAAGCCTGTGGCAAGCGATAAGAAGGCAGGTGTTTAAATGTTTATTTAATGGGCCGGGGGGCACTTCAAGGTGGCACACTGTGCACTGGTGGCGATGATGGCAGACGGCCAAGGGGTTGGATGTACTAGATCGGTTAACCGTACTTGCACCCCACACCCGCGGCGGCGAGTCACCGCGGTCCCCCGTGAGGTTCACCTGCCGTATAAAACCCTCTAATTGCGCGGTGGGCATCTCCCCATCCTCTTTCCCTTGCCAGGTGCCTACTTGCGTGAGTTCTTTGTATCTTATATCAGCGCAGAGCCTCAAATGACTCATCGTCCCTCAGGTCATCTCGCCCTTCTCCGACTCAATCTACCTTCAACTTCTCATTTATCTACCTGCCATGCTCTTCACAACCATTCTCCTTGCCCTCGCTGCTGCCAGTCCGGTCTTCTCCGCCCCTGTGCACTCCACAGAACTTACACGGCGCCACGCGTCAGGAGACGCTGCAGTCGAACCACACAATGACACATTGGTCGAGGGAGATTTTCTTCCCCCGTCTAAGCGTCTGTTCCGGGTGGGGGGACCCCGACGTCGACCTGGTGGAGTACCTACGCAGGTTTAGAGTTGAAATCCCGTCGACGATGAGGTACGAACACTATTCCATACCTGCTACCGGGGCGTTGAATGACGACGAGAAAGACTTAATTACTTTTGAGAAAGGCCACCATGTTACGTTAAATGTCAACACCGGAACGTTCAGAGCAAAGCGGCAGAAAGTCAAGCACAGTCGTTGCTCGTGAACCTTCCTGAGGGCATTTTTGTTACGAACGTCAGAAAACGACTTGCATTTTTATAGGGCCATGTTTATTTTGACACTTGAAATGTGGACTTCTTATATTTATTTTTCATTTGCTACGTCGTAACCTCTCAGAGTAACCCAAGTCGCTTGTCGGCCCAAATGAGAATTGAGAACCTCAGGGGTCGTACATTTTAAAAGACAATATAGTTCAAACAATAGTGTGGCCTCACGGTCGTCCCAAACATTATTGGATGGTCTCAGAAAGCGACAGGACCTGCAATCCTCACTACTCTCCATACACATGTCAATTAGATACTCTAAAAGATGTTTTGCAGCTTCCATGCCTGCTCATTCTCCTGGATCTCGGGCCTTCACCTCAGACATCCAGACTAAGCAAGTAATAACGGCTAGAGCGACGGAGGTGAGGGGAAAGAACCGTGAGGGATCCCCTGGACTAACGTCGCTCTATATATACAAGAGAGAGAGCCAAGCAAACATACAGACAGACGTCACAGGAAATAGGAGACAAATGGAAAGAGAGGAGGGAAACACGACATGGAACCAGGATAGAACCAGAACAGACACAGGACAATTAAACAGAACAGACACAACAACGCTCAACAGTAAGGAGCTATGGTAGTTGAAGTTAGAGTGCCCTGACCTCCTCCCAGTAGCCCGCTAGTGCTCGAGTGGTGCCGCGAGTGATCGGCGGCAGGCCACGGGGAGGAGCGAAAATAGGATGGGGTATCGTATCTAACTTATATGCACAGCGAGCTAATAAGTTTCCGGACCTGAACCGTGAGCAGTTTGGTGACCACCGATATCAGCCCTTGATGTTGCTGAGCAAAACTATACAGCAATCTCCTAGTCATGAAACCGCTTCTTATCTTTGGTCAGTCGGGCAGGACGGATTCCTGGGTATGAACTTAGTATAACGTGATCGTTATTCGCCATTCTGATTACTTACTCTGGAGCAGAATTCGACCGTTCCGACGATTCCCGTCGCCACTTTCAGCTGCACCTCGCGGATGGCACCACACTAAAAGCGACTCCAATGTCGTGATTTGCCCCGTATTAGGGCACTCATGTCCTTGAAGAGTTTGTTTAGATCTGCTGCTGTCGTACCTGCGAGCAACTGACTAACAGTCATGGTCGCATTTTCTCGATCCCTGGAGCACGATGAGCGTGAGATTTTCTAGAAATCGGGACCTCTCACCGCTTGAGGGGCTCAGCGGGTTGAGCTTGTGCCTCAATGCCCCAGGTGTAAGAGCGGTCGCTGGGACACGCGGGAGATATGCAGGTTCAACAGTCCTAGCCCCCCTAGACGGTGAATCCTTCACTCTCATCTCCCTCTCTCTTACGCTCGACGCCTCCGTTTCCCGCAGCAGGAGCGAGAGCGTCCACTTCCATCGCCTCCTGAGAATGGGACCTTCGGCTTGCTTGTAAGTATATCGATAACCTGCTGTAGCCAAAGTCTTACTCCGCCTTATTCAAATTCGCCTCTGCTCGGCAATAACGGCGACACACTTCTGCACATCGTCATTTCTACCGAAGAGGTGTTCCAGCGAGATCCAACAGTCCAGGTCGCCTCGGGCCAGTCGATCCCTTTACGTTGGCTCAGGCCCCTGAGGACCTTACGCGCATTGGAGATTTATTCTTCTCTGCTGCACGACTGGTAAGTCAGGGTTCAGATGAAGAGTTGGAAGGTGATAGGGCTGACATGAGAAGATCGACGAAGGTCTGCCACGCGAGGTAATTGCATCCTGCCACACTTCGAGTGCTTGAAGAATGTGAAGCACATCAGCAACTCCATCCTCGTCTGCACCCCATGTCAGACATTAGATTGGGTGACGGTAAACAACACCAACCAAAGGTCACTTCCCCGCCATCCTCACCCAAGCACTGCTGACAACGCCAGGCGGCGCGAGCCATGACCACTAGCCCAAAGTCATCCAGACCCGATTGAAGGACACTCATAGCCATTGTACGTTCGTATACTCCTGAGAAGAGATTCAGCAGAGATTAACGATTCCATTTAGCTCACTCACTAGGCACGGTTTCAATATCCTTAATCTCCTCTCCCCCGTGCGTTTGCCACAAACATAGATATGCAGACCACATGGTACCATTACCAGGGACGCTCTTCGTCGCTCTTCTCCTTTTCCCCAATCTACCAAGCCATTCAGTTCGAAGTTCCAAAGTCAACGCACTCTACCCACCTGAAAACCTAGGTAGTCCTCCCAGAGTCCCCGTAAGACGTAAGGCAGCCTCAGCACATGCCAACCGTGTTTCGTCTTCTGCCCAAATCACAGCCCATCATGCACTCGCAGCGCATTCGATAGCACGCTCGTACAGCACAGGCATGGGCCAGGACTGTACCTTATTGCCCTTCTTCTCCCACAGAATATGTGCTTCTAATCCTCGATAGAACCACTCTGAGTTTCGGTTCAATCTGCTCACGAGTGTTCCTTTGTTCTTCCACGAGAGCATGTGTAAAGCGTATTCTCGAACCTTGGTTGCTTGGACTAACTTCCGTTCATACTTTTGAGATGGGAAGTGGAGGTCAGGAAGGTCGAATAAGAATCGCTGGTTGCGGGGTAGTCTATTGTAATGTGAGGGACCACACATACTGCAAGATATACTAGAGACGAACCGATATGGGTCTGGCGCATACGTTCCAGGAACACTGCGTCCTCCTACAACAGCTCCGGCTCATGCCTCGGCATATGGTGAACCCTCGATCGTTCCCACTCTCATTTTGGCCATAAGCTCCGTATTTCGTGGCTCTGTATTGTAGGAGCGATTAAAAACGTCAAAACATCGGTAGTAAGGGCACAGACCTTGAGCCGCACCAACCCGAACCAACTTTCACACATACGGTCGGCTCCCCATATATCCCTCACTTCTTCTGAGAGATCTTCACGTGAGTTCAGGTCGATGAGTGCCTCCATTTGCAGTTTGAGCAGTTTGAGAATTGGATTGCTGATGTTGTTCATGTCAATTCGGATAATACCTGCTGGACGACTACGTGTGCTCACAGAGATGGTCGTCCTTTGCTTGTGCAAATAGCTCCAGCAACGTTCTTGCGCTGTCCGTAGTGTTCACGTCGAGTGTTGCAGCTTTGTGCCGTAGTAATGGTAGCCACCCATCTATACACGAGTAAAATTGTTAGGGAGACTCTGATACGCGCCTAATACACGTATGATTTGCCATCGGTCGCTGGTACTGCGTTTACTATCTGAGACCGCGCGGCTCCAACGAATTTTCCACCATCTTCCATCTGTAACGCAAGCCTAATATACGCAGCACGGTGCTTAAGATTGAAGGTCCCGTTCGCGAACGACCCCAACGCTCTCAATAATGCGTCCTTCGTCTCTGTCAGGTTCAAGGTGCGACACAAACAACCACAACACGACTCTTGGAACTAAAGCTGTACCCGCGAGCAAATAGGATAGGAGTAAGAGTAGTATTACCTGTTGCCAAAAGGCACTATAAGCAGGCTGTCTTCGCTGGATATTACGAGTACGTCTGTTTCAAAAAGTACAAAATATTTGGAAGAAAGTGGTACAGGTAGGTTAAGAGCAACAGGGACGTAGCTAGAAAGCAGTAAGAGTTGACTTGCGTCTTATTGGCACATGTTATTGATGCACAGATTTTCAGCTTGTTGTCGGTAAGCCACGGTGGCGGAGTCGTTCAGTCAGTCAGGCAGTCAGTCAGGCAGGGCAGGCAATCATTTCACGCCCACTCATGCCCGCACTCACGCCCTCGTCATACATCATCGTCGCCAGCCACGCTGAGGTAGTTGCCGGCCGGTATTTAAAGTAAGGCACTGCCGCATCGATATAAAATATCCGGATTGCGCTCGGCCGCTCAGCTAGCCGATCTCGGTCTCCACTTGACACCTACTTGACACCCCTTCGAAGCAGAGAGCCCGGTACACGACGTAGCCAGAACCCCGGATGTGACACGCTGCCGTCTGGATAACATAACGGCGGTTCTTGTAATCTTGTAATCTTGTCTTATTTATTCGTTTATATATTTTACTATTCAATAGTTCTATTGAAATTTATTTATGTTGAAACTTTATTTATTTATTTCAAAAAATTTCCTTCTTCCCAAGCCTTGGACACGTTCTCTCTCTGTCTATCACCGCAACACATCGTCCACCGTCTCTCCTACTCGACACTGTTCCCTGCAGCTTCAATGGGCTTGAGCAACCACGTGTTCTCTCCAACACTCGCCTCTCGCTTGTCTCGTACTCGTACCACCACAAACGCGATCGACCACTACTTCTGCGCACTCGCTTCCCACCGATATCGCTGCCTTTCAAGTTTATAAACCTCGTATCTAGCTATCAACGTACCTAGATCCGGTCTCGCGCCTTCCACAAGCACCACCACAAGGTCCGCAAATTTCACCCTCCACTCCCCGCTGCTCTTCCTCGATTGTCCTCGATCGGGATGGCACCTCCCCGCAAGCTTTGCTATTGCCGTAGCCTCTGACCCATTGTGCAACAGATTCACGAGTGACGCTGATCGAATCCGCGCACTCACAGCGATCCAAGGCCCTGCTGCAAGTCTCATCCTCAGTATGTGGTGTTTTCAACGTTGCAAAATTCTGTCCTGTCTCACTTTCCGGTCCTCCCCCCAGTGCGCTTGTCGCATGCTAGCTATGGCCATGAACACGGACTCAGAGTCCCCGTCACGATACCCCCGTTGTCTCCCCCACGTTGATCGACCTCACAACGGTCCAACGCCTTCGGAGCGTCACGAGCACAGTCGTTGGTTCTCAGATCTCAAAGAACGACTACTCCAACGAGTTGCACCCTGAGGCTCGTCGCCCGCATTCGCGCGCCTGTCCAACTAGCATGGTCAGCACCGTCCGTAAGGCCCATATCCGAACAACCCCGGCATCTTACCCCCCCCTAGAGCGAGACTTGAGCACTTACTCGGCGGGCCTCCAGAACCGAGTGCCTCTTCGGACCCTCCCAAACACAACGGTGTCTATCAACCCACCAGCAGCTGCAACTTCAATAGACGCTTACTAGGTCTTTCGCCACTCATCTCCGAGAACCTTCTTCACGCCATTTGGTCCAGTTTCCTACGCACTATGTATGTCCACCACCTCTTGTGAAACTTTCTATTGTCCCTAATACATCCGTCTCCCTAGGCCCCACAAAATTATGCGGCTTCGTCCAATTCGTCCGTAAGGCCAACGCAGAGCGCGTTATTGAGGCGCCCGGCGGCTATTCGATTAGAGGCAGTAAGGCAGGGCTGTAGTGCGTATCGTTACTATTCCCGGTACCTCTGTTTACCTGACCGCGACTTGTCCATTTCTAGATCGTGCCTCAGCCGCCCCAACCCCGCCCCTCTGGCTGTGTCCGCAGCCCCACAGTCGCCTCAAACCCTAATAGCGGTCCTTCTGGGAATCGTTACCCACCGAGTATCCCCACTCTAATGCCTGAAGGACCCCTGACCAATGATCAAGTCAACCACATTCAACGCCTTCAGGATATCATTCTCAACAATGGTCATGGTCTCGGTCCGAACGGAGGAGCACCTCGTCGACTACAGCCCATGCCGCCATCACCCATTGCCTACAGGACTACTGCACGTGTGTTACCTGCCTCTGCCACCCCGTGGCGGTGAACCCGGCCGAGGAGATGAACTTGATATCATGCTGGTAGATACGGTGGGCGCCCTGTGCAGGCTACGGACGCGGATGGGGATGGATCACCGAGTATACGGAGCTACTGGGCTTGGGGCTGGCCCGTCTTCTGTCCCACGACCAGCTCCTTGACACCTACGGCCTGGCAGACTCCAGAACTCTTCTGCCCGCCCTGCGAGTGGATACGGTGTTGGAGGCGGTTATGACAATTTGCCCCTCGGTCGTGGTACCGGTGGTGCTGCCTATGGAGGATTTGGCGGTCACAATGGCATGGATCGCTTTAGTGGCGCTGTACGGAGACTTGGAATGGGTATGAGCAACAGGGGTGGCGCGCCCGGTGGTACGCTCGGTGTTGGGAGATTCGAGTCCGACGACGCGAGCCCACAGTTCCCCGCTACGTCCGATGTCCCTCGTGGAGACTCTCTCTATAGCCTCCCCAGCCCTGGCCGCGGCAACTGTATGATTGGAAGTGGTGCGGGTGGGGAAACCAGGTGGTCACCGTTCGGCTGCGGGGGATTCCATGGGCGTTGATGAGCTCTCTGGGTTGTTCCCCTCGTTCCGTGTTGGTGGGGGTGCGAGCGATGCGAGCCGTGCTCCTGGCGCGGCCTCGACTGCTACAGCGACTGGTGGTGCAGGAGTGTATGCGTCGAGGTATACCTAAGCAATTAGGGGATGAAATTGAGCTTGTTCAATCACGGTTTATGCAAGCCTCTTTCGACTCGACATACGACCACCAACCCATACACACGTAAATTCAAATCTAACTCCGACTCTTCATCGCCCGCAAATCCGAATCCCAGCGCAACACCGGTCGCCTGTGAAAGTCACAAGGGCTCGACATTCGCCATACTCCTTCCTTCACTTGAGTCAACAAGCCAACCCCACGACCCACAGCGCCGTCTACGCTTCTCTCCCTCTCCTTATGGAACAATACCCTGGACATACTGAAAAGGGCAACCAACCCGCTCCTCGCCGTTTGCGCCTGCTTGCCCCCTCCCTCCCTACCCTTTAAGACTCTCGTCTCTCTGGTCCTAAACCAAGCCTGTCACATAAGGCTCTTCTGGTTTACCCTCCATGTTTTCTCGATAACCCATTTAGTGTTTTTTCTTCTTTTCGCTCCTTTTCGTCCTCCCACGCCTTTTTTGGACGGCGACGCCCGCTGCTGCATTTGTACCCGCCCCTCTGTTTTCCAAAACAATATCGCGTAATTTCCCCCCAGTCCTTCCAGAAGAGACGCGCTCTGTGGCACCTCTGCTCCAATTTCTCAATCTCGATCATTTTTCATATTGGTTATGAACGTCTCCTGATTAAGTATATACTCAAAGAATTTTTACGCTTTTCAATTTTCACGTCTGCTTTCGAATACTAGTGTCTTTTCTTTTCTTTTCTTTTCTTTTGCCTCGTCTTTGACTATCCCATTGCACCGATAGGGTCTCTGAGGTCCTAAATCACCTCTTGGATTATTCTCTGTTCCATCCGTGCCTTGTCGCATACATCTCGCTGGTTGGTTATCTATACAAATAATACTATTCTATTGTGCTACCACGAATGGGACGTATCATCTTCCTGCGTGACTTTGGTGCCCTCAACTCCTGCAAGTGTACGTCCGCAGTCGTTCTCGAGTCGGATGCATGCCCCTTGTTGGCCATTTGTGACAAATGAGGAGCGTAAGGCAAACGGGAACGAGCTTCAATAACCACCAAGTATCTCATACACCAAATTATATACAAAAGGTTACGAAGAGAAAATGGTTACCGCTGTGCACTGCTGAAAATTTGAGACCAATCGTTTCCAAAGACAAAGTCTTCAAAATCAAGAGAGACTGATCGGATGTGGGACGTAGGAGGGATTGTAATGAGAGCGGGTGAATGGAGGCCGCTACGACAATCTGGGGGTACCCAGTAGAGTAAGCCGCGGTTTGAGTCTCTGACCCAGCCGTGTGAGTCAGGCTTTGAATAAAAGCGAGCATGGAGCGAATTACAAGATGAGGGCGGTTGATGTGAAAATTGCTCCGACAGACGGATGGCGTTGCTATTGGATCCAGAAACATTGTACTGCCCACTGAGAGAGGAAGCAGCGGACAGCACATTCACAATTTCTCCCTCTAGAGACCTACCAACTCCAGCATTAGCCTCGACACGCCAGATTCGAATCGTCTTGTCACCAGATCCAGAGATGATACGCCGCCCATCGGGAGAGTAGGCAATGGACGACACATACGAGCTATGCCCCTCCAGAGGTTTGCCAATTGCAGTACCAGTCTCCGCATCCCAGATTCGAATCGTCTTGTCCCGCGATCCAGAGATGATGCGCCGCCCATCGGGAGAGTAGACGACGGACGACACATACAGGCTATGCCCCTCCAGAGGTTTGCCAATTGCAGCACCAGTCTCCGCATCCCAGACTCGAATCGTCTTGTCCCACGATCCAGAGATGATGCGCCGCCCATCGGGAGAGTAGGCGACGGACGACACATACTCGCTATGCCCCTCCAGAGGTTTTCCAACTGCAGCACCAGTCTCCGCATCCCAGATTCGAATCGTCTTGTCATGCGATCCAGAGATGATGCGCCGCCCATCGGGAGAGTAGGCGACGGACAATACACCCGGGGTATGCCCCTCCAGAGGTTTGCCAACCGGAGCACCAGTCTCCGCATCCCAGAGTCGAATCGTGTTGTCACCGGATCCAGAGATGATGCGCCGCCCATCGGGAGAGTAGGCGACGGATGACACCCACGAGCTATGCCCCTCCAGAGGTTTGCCAACTGCAGTACCAGTCCCCGCATCCCAGATTCGAATCGTCTTGTCATGCGATCCAGAGATGATGCGCCGCCCATTGGGAGAGCAGGCGACGGACAATACACCCGGGCGATGCCCCTCCAGAGGTTTGCCAGCTTCAGCACCAGTCTCCGCATCCCAGATTCGAATTGTCTCGTCAGCAGATCCAGAGATGATGTACCGCCCATCGGGAGAGTAGGCGACGGACGACACATACGAGCTATGCCCTTCCAGAGGTTTGCCAACTGCAGCACCAGTCTCCGCATCCCATATTCGAATCGTCTTGTCACCAGATCCAGAGATGATGTACCGCCCATTGGGAGAGTAGGCGACGGATGACACACCCGAGCTATGCCCCTCCAGAGGTTTGCCAACTGCAGCACCAGTCTCCGCATCCCATATTCGAATCGTCTTGTCCCACGATCCAGAGATGATGCACCGCCCATCGGGAGAGTAGGCGATGGACAACACTTCCGAGCTACGCCCCTCCGGAGGTTTTCCAACTGCATCACCAGTCTCCGCATCCCAGATTCGAATCGTCTTGTCATGCGATCCAGAGATGATGCGCCGCCCGTCGGGAGAGTAGGCAACGGACGACACGTACTGGCTATGCCCCTCCAGAGGTTTGCCAACTGCAGCACCAGTCTCCGCATCCCATATTCGAATCGTCTTGTCACCAGATCCAGAGAGGATGCGCCGCCCATCGGGAGAGTAGGCGACGGATGACACCCACGAGGTATGCCCCTCCAGAGGTTTGCCAACTGGAGCACCAGTCTCCGCATCCCAGATTCGAATCGTCCTGTCAGCAGATCCAGAGATGATTCGCCGCCCATCGGGAGAGTAGGCGACAGATGACACACCCGAGCGATGCCCCTCCAGAGGTTTGCCAATTGCAGCACCAGTCTCCGCATCCCAGATCCGGATCGTCTTGTCAACAGATCCAGAGATGATGTACCGCCCATCGGGAGAGTAGGCGACGGACCGCACCCAGTCGGTGTGCCCCTTAAGGGGCTCACCACTTATAACACCAGTCTCAGCATCCCAGATCCGAATAGTTGTGTCATCCGATCCGGAAATGATGTGCCGCCCATTGGGGGAATAGCATATGCAGTTAATACTGCCAGTATGTCCAATCCATGACAACGGCGGTGCTGGCCATGACAACAATCCCCCTCTCACCACCTTCATGGCCTTAGTGAACCGAGTGCTGAAGGTGTCTGATAAAATCGAGTGTAAAGGTAAGAAGGGTCGGGTTGAAAGATATGTGTGCGGAGCGCTGATAGAGATGGGGGTGCGAAAGGCGATGATGAAACGGCAAACGTCCTCAATTCTCTCAAGAATAGGCGGATTTCCATTCTACTGCCAATCAGCATTACCCAGAATACAAACTGGGGCTGGACTCACCTTGGCCCAGGATATCACACTTCGAATGCTCGGAGCACCCATCGGAACCATTCCCAAAATGCTCAATACTTCAATCCAAAATATTGGGCACAATCCTTCAAAGAATTCCTCCAAGCTATCCCACACCCGCGGATCGTTGTCGGGAGCAACACAAAGATGATTGGACCAATAAAGAGAACTATATTGCAAGCAGTCGGGAATGTTCCTCGCGATTCGGGATGGTAGATCTTGAATGTCCGCATTAGCGAGTCGGGAGTCTTCGAGCCCGCAGATATTGAAATGGAGTTGGTGGACCATCGTCTTGAGGCAAGCAACTCCAAGTTGCACGCTTGCATCTTGGAGGTCGATTTGATAGTCGAGGGGACAGTCGTCGCTGACAAGGAATTCTGAAATTGATAAATGGCGGACACGAATCGCTCCATTGGTCCCTTCGTCTCGATATAGCAAGGAGCTGAGGTCATCCACCCACTTTTTGACCAGGTTCGGTTTTACTCCCGCCAGCTTTGCCATTGTCTCCTCGCATAAGGCGCGATATGGAGCTGCTGTCAGCAGAACTCCAATCACCCGCCGAAACTCGGTGGTATGACGGACTATCCGCGACTTTAGGATACTTGAGTAAAGTTTGCAGAGAGCTTCCAACCCGGGACCAGCTGAATCTTCGGAGGCTGCCTCCAAACACTCCGTGGGGTCCTCACAAGTCTCAAGGGCAAGAGCAAGGGTCTTGACGAAGATGAAGAGACCATTCGCCCTAGAGGTAACTCTGATTAAGAGCGATTCTTCTGGCCAAGACGTGGAGAGATGCCATTTTCGGCCGACCGGGCCAAACTCGCTTCGAGCGAAGGCTCGCAGATCATCGCTGGCTTCTTGATCTGTAGCCAAGTCATATCCCATGTATGAAGACTGGGTGAGTCCATCAAAGAACTGCCGGATATCGGCTTCTGGTCTGCTGGTGATGATGATTTTCAGCCACGAAGCGCGTGTAGCCGCGCCTGTCAGAAGCTTCAGGAGGCGGAGACGACTGCGATCGTCGCCGCATTCGTCGAATGCGTCAATGACAAAGAGGAGGGGATCGTTTGGACGCTTAGGAAGGTCATCGAGCAGGTCAAGGAGGAGTGAGGGCTTCATCGACTCTGGTGTCAGATTTGGGTCGTCACGAAGACAATTCGCCACAATCTTTCCAAAGGGGGGAAAGACTTCCGCGAGCTTATAGATGAGAGTCGGGAGGACATTCTTGGGCTCGCTCAAGTTCGGATCGTCCCTCCGGCAGAAAAACGCCCCAGCAAGCTGTCGTTTATCGTGGAGGCTTACACAGATCGAATGGGCTAGCGATGTTTTGCCAATTCCGGGTAAGCCGTAGATCCAGTACGTATTGGTCTGGAGAAGATCTTTCTCGTCCGGTTTATTGGCGACCCACTCTTCGATTTCGTTGAGGCGGGATTTGCGTGTATCTTTCATACAGCGGAGGGATCGGTCATGGCCAGTCTCGATTGGTTTGAGACGCTTGAGTAGAAGGAGATCTTGCTCTACTAGCCCAACTTGACGTTCTACACAAAGTTACTGAGAGTGGGCTCACACGATATTGAGACAATGTGTGCGTACCAATCCCCTTGACTAGGCGCAGGGCCTCGACATCGACTGCACGCAGGAAGTCTTCAATAACGTTTGCTAGCTCTTCGCTCATCATTTCCATCATTTCTTTGCCCTTCGAACCAATCAGCGCATCTCCTGTTCGCTCTGCGATCATTAGCATTTGCGGAATCCAGAAAAGAGACAACCTACTAAATCGCCCACGCTTGATGTACTCGCATAAAAATTTTGCGATCTTTTTCATTACTTCGAACATTCGCGGGATGACTTTAACCAAGATCTCGGTCTCTTCGCTGACGATTTTGTCTGCGACCATCTCCGCCAAAGGCGAGACGCGCTGTAACTGATCCAACAGGCTCGATGGCATCTGATCGTACTTGTTTTGTTCCTTCAAGAACTGAACGATCAAGCGTTAACTCGTCTTCTGACCCGCCAGCAGAAAGCACGAACCTCGAATGTGACTTTGGCAACACCGAGGACAGCCTTTGCGATCGGATCGAACTAAGGGGTGTCAACGTCCTGCTGGTTTCCATACGGGCAGAGCTGACCTCAGCGAATACAGAGCCAAGTTGAATCCCTTTTCCCACAGCCCTCTCCATCGATTTAGTCATCAATGGATTGTATCCCTTCATCAATTCTTCAAGGTCTTGGAGAGACGAGCGTAGAGATTCCGCCTATGCGGTCATTGTCAGCAGGCCGAGGTGCTTTCTCCACAAAGAGACGAACTGGAGCATTCACAGAGAATCGTAATTCTATAGATACACGTCTACTTCCGATGGTCATGTTCTCTGCCCTTTTGTTAGACATGAGCGGACTGATCGATCATCACGACTGACTCGTCACAGTAACCTCAGGTTTGGTGGAGTCCCAATATTCATCGGAAATCGCTTGTAGGTCGATCGCCTCGATCGCCTGTCGGTTCTTCATCCAAGATAGAACACGGGTGGCTCTTTGGATCTCCACGCGCATCCCGGATGTCGGGGAAATATCCCTGCACACACAGAGCCTTCAGTAGGTATATACAGCAAGAACGAGGGGCGTACAAGAGTTGTACTGGTGTCCAGGTCTTGGTACCATTCGACTGTACTTCTATATTCTCATTTCCCACAAACAACACCAAGTGATACTCCGAGTATGTACCAGCTCGCAAAGTGATTTCTGTATGACGCACAAGATCAGCGGTGTGACCTAGAGTGGAGCGAAGCGCCGCACGATCTAAATGCAAGCTTTCCGGTGGTCAGACAAGAATGCTGGGCTAGCTGCCTAGATACTCACAAGTGGGTTGACTTGGGTGCTTGAGTCTCCATATTGATTTGGCTTTGAAGACGAGAGTGGAGGATTGGGATAGGGGAGAAAGTGCAGATGGTACCTTAAAAGTGACTTGGAACGTTGGATCAGTGAGGTGTAAGGTGGATTGCTGCTACAGGTGGAAAACTGAACGATGGCGTGCTTCTTTCGACCGGACTCGGCGTCCGGCGGCCTCGCGCGACCAACCACGGAACATTCCGCATTCACTCACACAATAGAGACGAACATGCTTACGCCACGTGCCACGTGCCCCGTGCCCACTTGCCAGCTTGCTAGATATGATCCCGGTAATCTCGGTGAGGCCAGATCGACTATCACCAACCGCCAACAGACCGACCAAAGCCTCTCTTCCGGCAACCCAACCTACCACCCGTGCCCACCTCTCCCACTCTCCCATTCCTTTTACCCAACACGCCCTTAATCCTCAGCCTAGCACTTGCAGACGATGCAGAGAACCCGGCGTCTATCCTGCCCAGAAGCGCTCTAACCCAGTCCCCAATTTGGCTCACCCCACCTGGAACCCTACCCTTTTGTCTATTCTCCTTGTTCACCATACACGCCATTTGCTGCTCTCCCAAATAGCCTCCACAGCCCCTTGCCCTGTACCCTCGCTTTCCGCAAATGGATGCGCTCTCTAAGGTGACGCACCAGGCTTGAAGCCACTCTCCAACGCCGTGCATTCCTCTATACCAACACTCTCAACGAGGCCTTCTTTTGCCGGCCCCCCTCGTGCTCCAGTGCGCAGAGGTTTGGAGGCAGACCGCGCACTCGCCACCTATCATTTGCATCCCACCTTCGAGTTTTGGTCTTCCGAGGACGGAGACAAAGACGATAACTTTTTTACCCTGATCTGAAATACGCCCAGCCTCCCATCCTAAGCGATCGCCAAGCAAACACAGCAATGAGGACTCTAGCGTTGGAGGCGAAGAGTACTCTTCGACTCAATTTGACGGGTCCTCTAACCACGAGGATGGGCTGTGTCTGGAGCGTGATAAATGTTGGGAAGTGGTTTTCAATCTAAGGTATCAGTTACACCGTTTCCTCGAGGCTAGATGCACCATGTGGTAAAAGGGCGACCTTTTCCTACCCATCCCCTCGTTGCGTATCCGCCTTGTTGTCGCCTTTGTGCTACAGTTCCCACGTTTCCACATCAAGTTAACATCGAATATGTAAGACAGCCCCAGTACCACCGCAATAATGCTGTCCTTAGAACCGCACCCCGTCTCTCGGCCTCAGCACCGAATCCACTTCGATCTTCTTGAGCTTTCTGGTGATTCTACCTTACCAGCACCGACAAGCAACCCGAGTTTCAACACACACCGGATGTATTCACAATTACCCAATGCCAACCCCTTCTCAACAATCGCCAGCAATCTAATGACGATCAGCTGACGACACCCTCGCTTGGACCTCGGCCTGATCCATGGCCTTCAACAACTCTCTATCTTCCTGCTTTGCATTTCGCAACCCCCTTTCTCAACCGCCTCCATCCCCTTTATGTGCCACCCCCCCGTTGCGCTCCAACCCATTTCTGATCCATGTAGTTGTGCTAGCTGGTTGGTCGTTACGGAATTTCCCTTCTCCACTTTCATTCCACATCTGTCCCCCTGAGTTGACAGCGTGTTCAAAAAACTAGGCCTCAAGGCCTCTCGCGGGGGGGGGGGGGGGGGGGGCCCAGACAGTTAGCAGGGGCTCGCAGGGCGCTGCGTATCCAGGAACTGCAAGGGCCCAGTGTGAGGCTAATAGCTTGTGGAAATTTTGAATAATGATGAATAATATGTCTATTACCGTATTATCGGGTTTGTGCCTTAGGTGGTCGAGGAGCAAGCCCGGAAATGGAAACAAAGGAAGGTCGCGGGCCGGCGAATGGTGGCAGAAACTCTCTAGCTCTCCTCTCTCCTCGTCCTCGTCCTCGTCCCCGTCCTGCTTCGCCTTCAGTTCCATACTTTTCTGAATTCGCGGATATTCCATTCCGTTGTTGAAGAATGTATCGTAAGGGTGGTCATCGCCTGAATGTCTGCCGTCCACTCCATCAGACTTGTCAATGGATAGAATCATGGAGTACAGATGGCTTGAGTGCTGTGTGCCAAATTACTACTGCGCGTAGGCGTGATGAAAACTATTTTTATGTTTATTTTTGGTTGTATTTTGTTGTTGTTGAAGTCATTCGGGAGAGCAACTGAAGAGACCTCCAGCCAGTGTAGGCATTCTGGAGAGATTCAAAGAGCCAACGCACTAAAACGAAAGGGGAGATGAGCTTCTCCTGGTGTAGTGGACCATCAACCAATATCCACACATGAGTCATGAGTCATACAGTTTGTCAGAGACAACCCAATACATGAACCAACGCATCCAAAGGGTTTCGTACAGCGTCGAAAAACAACACTCAATTTCACCAACGAAACATCAATATCTCAACATCAACATCAACGTGCAAGTGAGGAATTTGGGTCAACATTTGGATACGCTGAACCACTGTGCCGCTCTTTGTGGTTTATAAACTGCAACGGATAATAAAAATCGGCGGGCTCTTTTTAAAAAAAAAGGAAAACCCCCCACCTTGTGAGGCCGGATTTCGGCATCATCTGGTCCTGAGTCCGGTATGAACCTGTGAACGTGGCCGGTGGGGTTGTGGCCTACGTTGGGAACTGAAGACTGGAGCAGCGTTTCTTCCATTTGATTTATTTGCCCGCCGTACGAACGCGCGTTCTTGGGTACTACCACGGTCCATGTGAGCGATTGGCTGATAAATCAACTCTGCTCTAATCGCGACCTCTGTTATTTACCGAGCGAAAGAAAAGAAAAGAATTAGGGATAGGGATAAGATCGTCCCGAAAGAGGAACCAGTCTCTTACCTAGAATATCCACCGACCCCCACCAAAGTCTAGATACTGTAACTCTATCCATTCCAGGGACGAAAATGCGCCCGAATTGTGATCATAGGTATCCACCTGTTATAGCAAAAATCCACGTGGCTCCCGTCTTGGTGTACTGCAATCGATAGTGGACGATTTCTCGGACGGCTCCGAATCCGTTAGTGTCTGATCCTTGTCACCTCGCTATGGCGCACTGGCCGTAGCAAGCACCCACTTGCACGGAGAACGACCGTCGTGCTTGCTGTCAGTTGAACGACAAGGTGCTGTTACCCCAATAGACGGGGCGAGGAGAGCACACCAGCTATTGCCCGCACGCCGAGTCGCGACATCGAGTCGTGTGGTTGCGCCGGTGTTGGTAGCAAATCACGACAATTCGAAGGCGGGAGAGAGAGGAGGGTGACGTGTGACACCTTTTGGAGAGAGCAGGTCGTGTTCAAATGCGCTCATTGCAGCACTGAGATTGTGTAGAGAAATTTGCAGAAGGTCGCGTCGGTAGATGAACAGATGCGTTGGAGACGTACAGACGAACTGGTTTGCCGCCAAGCTGGTTTTGAGAGAAAAGGCCCCGGAGCGGAGAGAAAACCAAATACAAAGCACCACCAACCCAATTTGGAACCGACCATACACGTGGTCACACTCCAAGTCGATGAAATAACTGTTGAATCCCAACTTCTAATGTTCGCGTTGGGATAGCGTCACGTCACAGCCCGCAACCCTGGCCTGGCAATATTCCCGTATTCGCTCCCATGTTAATCGACCCACGACGATCCAAGGCTTCGTAGCGTCACGAGCACAGTCGTCGATTCTCAGATCTGAAAGAACAATTATTGCAAGGAGTTGCGCCCGAGTCTCATCGCCCGCATCGCGCACCTGTTCCAACACTCTGGCCCAGCATCGTCCAGAGCAGTCAGCACCGTCAGCAACGCCTTATACGAATACTCACGGCATCCTGCCTCCCTTGAATTGACTCCCGCTCAGATTCAACATTGGCCGACCACCACCCCCAACTTGTGAGCACTGCTCGGTGGGGCTCCAGACCAGAGTGCCTCTTCGGGCCCTCTTAACACAGCGGTGTGTATCAACCGCCCACGGCCGCAACCTTAATAAATGTTTGGCTTGGTCTTTTGCCACTCATCTCCTAGGACAACCTGAGAACCCTCTTCGCGCCATTTAGTCCAAATCAGTACGTATGGTGTTGTTCGTCTCCTCTCTTGTGCAACTCCCCACTGTCGCTAATACATCCGTCTCCCTAGCTCAAAGTCCCTCCCAGCAAATTATGAAGCATTTGCTTAACTCATCTGTAAGGCCGACGCAGAGTGCGCTATTGAGACACGTGGCGGCTATCGAGGCAGTAAGGTCAGCCTGAGCAGGGCCACAGTGCGTATCTTTACTCCTCCTGATGCCTCTGTTTACTTGACCGCTACTTGACCATTTCTAGAACGTCCCTCGGCCACCCCGACTCAACCTCGCAGTCACCTCAATACCCACCGAGTATTGCCACTCCAGCTCTGAACGTCCCGTGACCAATGAACCACATCATTCAACGCCTCCAGAATATCATTCTCAACAATGGTGGTGGTCTGAGCCCGAACAGAGCAGCTCGTCAACTACAGCCCACCCTGCCAGCTGGAGGACCTCTCCCACCACCATCCAACGCCTATGGGAATGGTACACGCCGCATATGCAGCTGCTGGGATGGGGGCCCGGCTGGGCTGTCTCCCGTCCTTAAGCAAGGACATCGTAGTTATCGACGGTGTACGCACAAAGTTGTCTTTGATCATTGACGGACCCCTCTTTGTTGGAGTTCCACGACACCGAAAATACGACGCAAGTATCGTGTTTGCGCATACTCCCAGATTCGTACCAAATTTACAAGAATCATGAAATATGTTGGGCCTGGAATTTGGCCAACTAAGTCTTGTGGAAATCAACGAGAGTGAAAGGAACGTCAAGGATGGGCGCCCCTTTAACAACCGCCCTGGCACCCGGTTAAGCCCATGGATGGGGATCGTGCACTGAGGGAAGAGGGCTCGTTCAACCAATCCTGATATCTTGATTCTCAGGACATACTTTGGGCCGCGCTTTCTTGACGGGTTGACCAGGAGGGGCAGCTGCGGTTGGGTTAACAGGAAAAATGGTCAGATTGGGTCAACTGGAAGTTGCGGCCGTAGAGAGCATCCGCGGGGAGCGCATTGGCCATTGCTCCATGTTGGACACTGAGCACCGGTTCTCGTCTTCCATTCCATTCCGCTTCGGGTTGTCTTCCATTCCATTCCTTGTGGCTTGTGATAGCTCAGCTCGTGATTATTTGCTCGTGTTGCCTAGTATATAACTACTCGTGGTCTGCATGCTTAATGGACACCGGTTTCGGTTTCGGCTCGCACCCCTCGATTTTCGACGCTAGCTCCAACCTGGCACCGTGCAACTCCCACGGGCGAGGACACCGGGGGGATGAGTGAACTGGTCCAGCAGGCGCGAGAGCGGGGTGCGAAAAACATTAAACGTTATTGAAACGAAGACCACGAAGTGCACCTGGCCGAACGTCGCTTCTAGAAAGAAAGGTGCAGATGGGCGATTTTTACTGAACACATACACACGTAGAGCTATTTCTCAATCTTCGGATCAGGGTGTGGGCATCCGCGCCAACGCCCAACACCTTGCCAATTAATTGGGAATCATATCAACATCATTGATGACTGCGATATAGCGTCATGGCAGTAGGTTGTTTTGCGACCATTGCCCACCTTCCCATCACCTGCGCGACGTCACGGACATGACAATTAACAGAGCTCATCAATGGAGCGTCTACCGCGATGCGGCGGGCAACCTCGACCTGGCACAGCTCAAGTACTCAAGTGATCGTTGCCCAATGCGATTATTGCATCGAGATACTATCAAGTTAGCTCAGTTTCCCCTTTCTATCGAATGGTGCATCAAACAGTCCAACAGGGAAACTGACCAATATATGGTATGATGAATGGATCATTGATGTGATAGCTTTGGAAGGAAACCCACAATTTTGGACACTGAGGTACACAGCAAGGTGCGATTGTGCTGGATATCGGGAGTTATCAAGATCCCATATGTCTGCCATTCCCACATCCTACCTTATTCCCAATCGTTGGAGGCTAAGTGGTATAACCTCCGTGTGCTATACGTACCACTCTACCACGGACTACTGTTATTACGCGACACAGGGTTTCATGTTTCCATCACCCCACGTCTGTATATATAACTACGATCCATAGCTACCAATGTAACACAGGCTCTGTAGCCTATTCCTTCATAACCGGAAAGATTGTGCAGATCAGAACTGCTTCAGGGAGGTTCATGGCCAGTAAGCTGGGATTATGCGTCTGATCGGGGGAAGCCATCAAGCGGTGTGGCAGCAAAGGGAATACCGTTGCAGAACAACATGAATGCTGCACTGCTGGAGTCCACAATAGGCAGGAAGAGATGCACCCACAAGCCAAGATTGTTGTAACGAGCAATGCCTCAGGACACTCAATGCTCTCGAGAGTTTCCAACGTGCTGGCCACCGTGGAGGCAACATAAGCTGGTGGGCTCAACGGGATGATAAACAAATTGGAACATTGGGCTATATCATGTCGCAAATCCCGATCGACCCTTATAAGGGGGGGGGGGTGAATAAGGGGCCTTATTAACGGCCTTATAGAGAGGGTGATATATAAATCCGTGTAGTTCCTGGTGCTGCTATATGTTACACGCCAATGTAAGAGATTATGCAAGCATGCTAAAGTGGTGGGAGAGCATGCCAGCTATCATTCGTCGCTCTCACCACCACCAACTCATGGCCTTTTCTTCGGGCCTCCCCCATGGACAACAGGTTTTCTGTGAGGGTTGTAAACGATACTGGACCACCAGAAATCGCGCTGCAGCCCAACATATCCCAGCGTGTCTGCGTCGAGCCGCTGCTGGCGCAGAGGCGGAAGCGTTTCTCAATGCTGCCATGGACGCACAGGAAGGTAAGGGTATTCTCAGATTTTGCTGTTGATCTGCTCATTTCTACGATATATGACTCAGTCATTGACAGTTTGGTGGACCCCGACCAGTCCGCAGAAACCTTTGATATGTCGATTTATGATCCTGGTACATATCTCGGGCCTCATGGAGTACCTATAGCTGAACCTCTCAAGGTCTCGATCTTAACGACCTTTCAGCGGACATGTCCCCAATGTCAATCGCTCACGGTGTGTACCATGATTGTGGCAAGATGGTTATCATCCATTCACGCACCTGCAGAACTTCCAAATACCGGATACATCAAGTTGGTCTATCATCCTCATAGCAAACGATCTCCCCGTATCATTGATCTCGCCGTCCCAGTGGCACTGCCCACATGTTCGACTCGCACCACATCACCTGAAGACCCTCCGCCTTGGAACCCATTTCCCTCCTATGCCGACTTTGATTTTGCAGAGGCTGTCACAATTGATGGCTTGTCAAACGTTAGCATTGACAAGTATCTTTCCAAAATAAATGGTACCTGGTCTGAGACATCGAAGCTGAATATCAAGAATTCAGCCGATGTGAAAAGTTACTTGACTGAAGCTGCTGCTCCGTATGCTCAGGTATGTGTTGTCCACTCTCACAACGTACTCGAAGCTTCTGCTGATTGTTATCACAGTTTTCACCTCACAAATTTACCGTCCCACTGTACAAGAAGGATGGCACCCATCAAGACCATCAGTTCACCGTCTGGGTGAAAGATGTAATGGCCTGGATTCGCGAGCTGCTGCGTGATCCTGCACTCCGTGATGACTGGGAATGGTACCCCTACCAGAAGTTCGTCTTTGAGGATGGCAAAGAGATTCGGTGCTACGATGAGCCACTTAGTGGCGAAGATGCTTGGGAAGCACAGGTACTGTTTGACCTTCACTACGCCACCCTCAAACTAACCTCCTGTGTGCAGGATCGGTTACAACCGGATCAGTTTATTTTAGAACTCATAGCATGGTCTGATAAGACCAACGTCGCCAGGTTCACGGATCATACAGTGTGGCCATTCATCATTCGGATAGCCAACCTCCCAAAGGAGTTAAGAAATCGGAATGGCTCTTACTCTGGCAACACTCTCATTGCTCTTCTACCCAAGGTGGGTTTGCTCTCACTCTTGATAACTCTCGTTCCACTCCATCTCATTAGAGTCGCAGGTTGACATCATCGAGGCTGAAAAGTCTCATGCAGCATGGCCACTTTTTGTACGGGAGGTCTACCACAGAGCGATGGACATCATCCTTGAACACTTTGAGGTGGCCGCAAAGTTTGGGTTCTCGATGCAGTGCAGTGATGAGGTTCTTCGCCATATCTTCATCCGGTTTGCCATTCTCACCCAGGACCTGGAAGAGGCGTGAGTGGTTCCTCATCAAAGACAATGGTAACCTGACTTAGCTACACAGCTGGATCACTGCACTTAACCGAGGCATCAACGCAAATTATCCTTGCCCTCGCTGCTTAGTCAAAAACAAGGAACAAAACAATCTCAGCAACACGTACAAGCTCCGAACAACCACCCAATCTCAACAAGTCTTTGTCGATGCTGTAAGGCTGAACCAAACGCCTGGAAAGAAGACAGAAGCTGAGATGTTGCTCCAAAACAATGGTCTTTATGGGATACGAGTAAGTACAGGTGTCCCAATTTCTCGTGCTTCATCTCAATCATGAATAGAATGCATGGTGGAAACTGCCAAATTTCGATGTATATCAGGCACTCTCCTTTGATATTCTTCACACCCTATGGCTCGGTCTTCTTGGATATCACCTTTGGAATCTTGTTCTCAATCTTCTAAAGGAGTTAGACGTATCACTCCTGTCACAACTTGATGAACGGTATATTACCTTGCTCCTGCGTGGTGATAGGGTGGACACTTATTGCCAAACAGGGTTCAAGAGATATCTCCGTTTCCGGGGTTTCCCCTTCCGAACAGGATTTCAAATGTTTTATTCGCTGATGGACGGAGGTATTTCACCATCATGAGGGTGTGTCAATATCATAGGGGTTTCACTTGCGTGGGCACTAATTCAACTTCTATAGATTATTCTTCCGATATTACTCAACATGATTCCAAAACGGTTCTTGCCCCTCCTTCATGTTATTCGCTGTGTGCTTTGTATCTGTCTCCACACATCTATGAAGCTGCAAACTACAACTCGTATTCAGAAGGGCGAGGAGTTGCTGCAAAATTTGCACAAGAATTTGCAGGTATTTGTTGTTGTTCATGGTTTCTCAAGCTTAGTACGATCTAACTCTCAATTCTGTGCCCAGACCTTGCGTGTGGTTCTCCGGAAAGACTTTGATTTCCCAAAGTATCATCAGCTCTATCACCTCTTTGATGATGTTCGCCGAAAAGGCAATCCCAGTAACATGACCACAGTGCTCGGTGAAGGGTTTTTGCAAGGCGTTAAGAAAGCATATGAGATTTCAAACAAGAAGAATACACTGGAACAAGTAGGTACAGTAGTGAACCCTGCAAAGCACACATATTGAACTACACAGATTTTGCGAACAGATAACTTCATCACTGCTGTGTCCAGGATACGATGGCAGGTGGACGAAAGAAAATGGCAGAAGAACGAAGTGGAAGATAGGGGCATGAGTGCTGATTGTGCTTCAGATGCGGAGCAAGTTGGATCCGACACTGAATCAGAAGCCCATCTACCTGCAGTCAAGTTGGGCTCTCCATTGAAGGTAGTTTCAATCAATCAACTCGAGAAACAAGGAGAGCATTTTCTAGGGTTTGGGAGCCAACTACGTCAGTTTCTTTCTGATAGCAAGGAAGATCATAACGAAGCTCAAATCGGCAACAATGTACCAATGGAGGAGGTCATGGTTTGTACCAACAGCAGTCACTTGAGCATGGCTTCTGATGCAGTCCTCTTCAGATCCGTGAATATCGAATTATCTACCACAATTATGTATCCAAGGATGACTACACTCTCCAGCAAGACATAATACGGTGCTACCACTCATTTTTTAACCAAGAACGACGTGATACAGTTCTAGTTGATACTGACCAAGGACGTCGCGCTGCAAGCCTCCAAATGATCTTTGAATGTGAGCATCAACACCGCACATGGCAGCTTGCGCAGCTCTTGTATTATGCTCCTGTTGGTATTGGTCGTGACCCTGACATTGGGCAGCAGTGCATCCGAAGGATGATAGTTCCCCAGATTGTGGAGCTTGCTTCTATTGAGCGAGCATGCCATCTTATACCTGCTTTTGATGAAGCTCGAAGAGATCACTACATTAATGATCTTGTTGATACTGATATGTATCTCCGCCTTTGCGATATGTGATGTGATTCCCTCCACATGCCTACCAATCCCATTCTGCCTATACATGTCTGCCGAACATATTCATTATTCCAATGTAGTATACTTCCCCTACTGGGTTGTGGTGCTTGCCCCTTTCGATAGCCTTGTAGAGCCAGCGCTTGAGTGGACTTAAAGTTTTTTTGGGTCAACTGTTCCTTGCCTCCCTACCACCACCCTCCCCTCCGCACCACTCCCCTCTGCACCACTCCCCAAACCACTGTGTTTCCTCTGTTTGAACCATGGAAACTGCTGGGGAGTTGTCTCCAAGGACTCTTCACAAGGTGTGTTTTCTAGTGACAACACACCTCTCTGTTGGTTGCTAAGTTCTCATTCATTTTTATGCGCAGGCTCTAAAGGAGACCCAAATTAAGCAAAGCGAGGTTGAAGCTCAAAATATTGTGCTTCGACGAGCTCTTGCTGAAAAGACCAACTCAGGCATGACTGGCAAGAAACGGAGCCGCGATGCTGAAGAAGAAGCCACCCTGAAGAAAAAAGCAAAGGATGATACCAAATACTTTGCTCAGAAGTTTGTTGTCTTTGGCCGTCTCTATATTCGGCCTGCTGTTACCTCTGGAATCCTGGCCAAAACCACTGATGACCCCGACTTCGACCCTGCCACTGAATTCCAGACTGGAACTGTGGAGATATCAGTCCTTGCAAAAGCAGTCCTTCGGGATGCTGCACCATTGCTCAAAGACGGATGGGATGAAGTCATCCGCATGCCTGGTTTTTGGACCCAGGTAATCCATCTGTGAACACCAATGACTTCAGCTACTTTCTCATGCTCTCCACAGGTTCGAGTTGACCAGCAGAGCCTCCGCTCAACAATTTTCTGTGCATTGAGAGGGGATGGCCACGCAATCCTCCAGCCACTGCTGTTGGATGGTACAGTCTCTCCAGAGGCTTTGGCAGATCTTACTTTCCCTGACTGCCGAGCAAGCAACACTACCTTCCAGACTCTTGGTGGATTCAATGCACAAACCGGAGCTTTTAGCCAAATGCCACCAATCATCCAGGGGGACCCAAATTTACCAATACTTGAGCGGAGTTATCGGGGTGCTGTTATTGGTCGAGTATGTAGTTCTGTCACATATATCTCTCGCTGACACTGTCTTTCAGATTTTAGTCAAGATACTCTATGGACCAAAGGCTCTTTTGAAAGGACCGCCATATCCCCAAAATGGAAAGCGGAATGCGACCAACTGGCAGGTGACAGAGGTGAATGTTCCTGCTATTGCATTTGCATTGGTCTCGGTAAGATTTTCCATAAAGCTATCAGATGCAGTACTGAAGTCCCTGCTGAAGGCACGGTGGCTGATTTCTCCAGATGAAGAATTCCGTGCAACTGGTGCTGAGTCCCACATCAACTGGCTTGCCCAGTATCACTTCTACCGTCAAGAGTTGCAGAAGCCGTTATTAGCCAATTGGACTCGAAACCTGCTTAATTACTGGCAGTATCAAGTATTTGGATCTGCTCCAAAGAGGGTTGTCGCCTCACAAGTAATACTACCATCAGTGGATGCAACACTCAATGAGTTCACACAAGCTGTTGCGGCTATGGAAGCAGCACAGCCTGCTCCTTCCATTACCCCTGGTGCGTTGCTCCTCACACAAGAACCACCCCTGATACAAGAGACAGGTCAACATGCCACACCAGCAATAGACGATTTTCAAATTGACTCATCATTCTCTCCCATTGCTGCATTCTCCGACAATGGCCTCTTGGACAACAATTTGCCAACAGATCCCCCTCGTCACGACTCCATCAGCCCTGCTGAACATCCACAGCAAGTCCAACATGCTGTACCTCCTGCTCAACCCGAAGAGATCAATGAAACATTGCCCATTGCTAGGCGTCCCAGGAGAGCAAAGCGTACAGTTGTGGATGCATACACCAATGCTGGTGGTGATGAAGATGACAGCGATGACATTCTGGGTCAAGGAAGTGGTCGAGCCCAGGGTTGGACATGCAGAGTCACAGCCAGTCGTACAAAGCGTGGGGTTAGTGGTCGGGCTACAGCACAGGTGGGTGTGGGCACTAGTGGTACTGGCCACAAAGTCGCTCCAAAGAAATCGGGTCGAAAACCAAAGGACGTTATTCTTTGAATCGGTTGTTGATTGTGGTGTGGCTCCCGCATTGTTCTCCAATATACTAGGTTGCTCTTAATCTCATGTTTATTGCTTATGCTCTCGATGCGTGATTCCAAGCCC
>Ga0307515_10001785_pt1 | contig 47923 bp, 44 predicted proteins | sample 17_EM_MG_FD_194513 | JGI IMG/M metagenome (GOLD analysis project Ga0307515, IMG submission 194513) | Populus trichocarpa ectomycorrhiza microbial communities from riparian zone in the Pacific Northwest, United States - 17_EM | ecosystem: Host-associated > Plants > Roots > Unclassified | place... | reverse complement strand
CGGGCGTGTCGCTGGAGCAGATGTTCAAGCGCGTGCGCATCGGCGTGATGCGCGAATCGGCGCAGCGCCAGCGGCCGTGGGAAGAGTCGAGCCTCACCGTCGACTACTGCCTGGCCGGGTGTTGATCGTGGGACCTTGATCATGTTCACCGGGAGTTTTGATGCCTTCACGTTTCGCCGCCGTTCTCGGCGCCATCGCTCTCAGCCTGTGCTGCTTCGCGGCGAGCGCGCAGACCACGCTCCCGGCCACGCCCACCTTCCGCGGCCCACCGCCTGCTGACACCACGGCCTGCCCGCCACCGCGGCCCGAGGACTGTCGCAAGGCGAAAGAGGAAGAGGAACGCGTCGAACGCGGCAACGAGCTGTCGTCGCCGCAACTCGTGGGCGATGCGCCGCTGCCGCCGCAAGGCCAGCCCAACCCCGTGCCACCGCGCATCGACCGCGGGCCGCTGAAGGTGCAGCGCTACGAAGCGAGCCTGGGCCTCGACCATGCACTGTCGCGCCAGTGGGTGCTGGGCGGTCTGCTCGGCGTGTCGCACGGCAAGCTGCAGCGCCATCAGGTGGAGTTCGCCGCCGACGCGCCGGCCGACCTGGGGCAGGACAGCGACACCACCGTGCGCTCGAACAGCACCACGCTGGCTGCCACGCTCAGCTACTTTCCGCAGCCTTCGGTGTTTGTCGACGGCACGCTGTCGGTGATGAGCACGCGCTTCAAGGTCAAACGCGTGGTGAACGACGCGGCCGAATTCAATGGTGACAACGATGGCCGCAGCATCGGCGCATCGCTGAGCGGCGGCAAGGTGTGGCGGTCGGGCACACGCGCCTTGGTGTCGCAGGTCGGGTTGGACTACGTCGACAGCCACGTCGACGCATTGCACACCGTCTACGGCTTCTACGACTCGCCGGGCTTGCAAGACGAAGGCTTCAGCGTCACCGAACAACGCCAGAAGACGCTGGCCGCGATCTTCGGCGTGCAGCTGCAGTGGCCGCAGAGCACCTCCATCGGCACGGCCACGCCGTATGTGCGCGGCACCTTGCGCGAGCGGCTGTGGATGAAGGCCGACGACGTGATCGCCAGCGCACCGGGTGCCGACGACCGGTTGCTCGACCCCGAGTCCACCAACTCGCGCCGTTCGCTGGCCGTGGGCGGTGGCGCGGTCTTCCAGTTCTCGCACGGCATCAGCGCCTTTGCCGACCTGAGCTATGCGCGCGGCGCGGGTGATCTGCGCGAAACGCGGCTCGGCGTGGGCCTGAAGTTCGAGCGCTGAGCTCGGTTCAGCTGCCGTCCTTCAGCCACGGATCCTTCGGCGAAGCGAAGGTCTCGACCAGGAAGTCCATGAAGGCCTTGGTGCGCACCGGCACGTACTTGCGGGTGGGCATCGCGGCATAGATCGTCAACGCCGACATCCGCCGGTTCTTCAGCAGGCGTACCAGCGAGCCGTTGGCGAGCGCACCCTCGACGACGAACGAAGGCAGCGCGGCAATGCCCAGCCCGGCCAGGGCCGCGCCGAAGACGGTGTCAGCATGTTGGGCAGACATGGCGCACGAGGTCATCAGCGCACCGATGCTGGTGATCTCGTCTTCGCCTTCCTCGTCGTCGTCGGGCCGCAGCGACCACGTCTGCGTCGACCACGTGCGCGATTGGCCTCCGGCGTTCAGCACCAGCGAGTCGTGTTGTGCCAGCTCGGTGGCGCGCTTGGGCGTGCCGCGCCGCGCCAGGTACGAAGGAGCGGCGCACAACAACACCTGGCTGGACGCCAGCCGCCGCGCGATGAAGTCGCCGCTCTGCAACTCGCCGCGAGTCAGCAGGATGGACACGTCGTAGGCCTCGTCGGCCACGTCGAGCAGGCCGGTGCTCGTCAGGTCGATCGCGATGTCGGGGTACTGCGCGCGAAACCGCGGCAGGTGCTTGACCAGCTGGTGAAACGAGAACGACGGCGGCACGAACACCCGCACGCGGCCGCTGGGCCGCTCGGTCGAGGTGCTGGCCAGCGCCTCGGTCTCTTCGATGTCGGCCAGGATGGGGCGGGTGCGCGACAGGTACTGCTCGCCGGCGCTCGTCAGCGCGATGCGGCGCGTGGACCGCTGCAGCAGGCGCACGCCCAGGTGAGCCTCCAGGTCGGCCACGAGGCGGGTGACCACCGCCGGTGCGAAATCGACGGCACGAGCGGCCGCGGCGAAGCTGCCTTCGTCGACGACTCTCACGAAGATTCGCATCGACATCAATCGGTCCATTCGGTTCTCGGCTGTGGGTAAAGGGGTCAGTGTGGCAGCTTCGGGCTTGCAGACCCGGCCTCGAGGTCAAGCGCCGACGCATCCCGAAAATAGTTTGAACCGTCTCGCCACGGCTCACGACACAGAGACAAGAAGGCCCACCGTGGCCGCCCGACACCCTCTCTCGTCAAGGAGCTGCGATGACCCTGCCGATTCACACCAAAACGCTGCGCCCGACCGCACTGGCTGTGCTGCTGGTCGCCAGCCAGGTGCTCGTGGCCCATGCGTCCACCGTGCGCTACTACGACGCGCAGCACGTGCCGAGCCCGCAGGCCGTGGCAGCCATCCTCAGCCAGCCCACGGCGGGCCAGCGGATGAAGATGCGCGGCGGCCGGCCGCTCGATGAACCGGCGGCGCAAGTTCCCATGGATGGCGGGCGTGACCTGAACCCCGATGCCGCCGCTGGCGAGCAGGCGCTCAGCGCCTCGGCCCAGGCGGCCGTGCAGCAGTGGAACCAGCGCTTCGCGCCGGCCCGCGTACCGATCACACAAGCCGAGCCGCCCACGTCGCTCGCGGTGGCCGTGACCTTCGCCAACGACTCCGCCGCGCTGATGCCCGAGGCGGCGGCCAGCCTCGACGCCATCGCCGACGGCATGCGCCTGGCGGGCTATGACCGCGTCTACGTAATCGAAGGCCACACCAGCCGGCCCGGCTCGTGGGCGCACAACATGAAGCTCTCTGCCGAACGCGCGCAGAGCGTCAAGCGCTACCTCGTGCAGCGGCGCGGCATCCCGGCCGCTGCGCTGCGCACCGTGGGCCTCGGCCCGCGGGCCTTGCTCAACACACGCGACCCGGCTGCGGCCGAGAACCGGCGCGTGCAGTTTCGCGCCGCGTGAGCGGTGTTTTCCCTGCGGCGTCGCCGCGTCTCTTCAACTTGAACTTCAAAGGACTCAGCATGAACAAGCTCCACGCATTCGCATTCGGCACCATCGCTGCACTGGCCAGCTTCAGCACGATGGCCGCGCCCGGCATCGGCGGCGACGCCACCGTCAAGGGCAACAAGGCCGGCACGGTGGTGGTCACCGGCGGCAAGGGCAGCGTCGGCCTCGGCCCGATCAAGGGCGGCAGCGTCGACATGACCTCGGGCGTCAACGTCAACTCCATCGTCGTCAAGGGCGCCAAGATCGGCGGCTCGGCCACCGTGGTGGACAACAAGGCCGACACCATCGTCTCCACCGGCGGCCAGGCCAACGTCAACTCGATCGTCGTGTCGAAGTAAGTCGGCATGGACCGGCTCGCACGAGGCGGCCTGCCGCTTCGTGCCGGCCCGGTGACGCCTTGACGCTCCCATCGTTTGGAGGAATCTGATGAACACCACCCGACAGTTCGCTACTGCCGCTGCCCTGTGCTGCAGCGCTGTCTGCCAGGCCGCCGGCAGCGACTACGGCAGCGCCTCGGCGGGCTACCAGGCCGAGATGAAGCGCGAAGACCCGCAGCTGCTGAACAGCGACTACATCGGCGACCGCGCGTCCAGCCAGGCCAAACGCGTCATCGGCCGGGCCACCGAGCAGGCCGACAGCGCCGCCGCGCAGGCAGCGGCCGAGGCCGCAGCGGCTGCCAACGCGGCTACCTCGCGCGGAGGCAGGGTCAGCAGCGTCAACATCGCGAGCCCGCAAATCTTCGGCACGGTGCGCGGCAACGTCTACGTGATCACGCAGCGCAGCCGGGGCCACGTGACCTCGGTCGAGCGATGAAACGCCTGCACGCGCTGGCCGGCCTGGCTGCAGCGGCAGTCGCGCTGCTGGGCGGCTGCGCCACCACCGAACAGACGCGTGCCGATGCGCACAAGCTGCTGCAGCAGCGCAGCGCGGCGATGAGCGAACCGCAGGCGCTGACCACCCGCTACACCAGCGCACTGGAGCAGTTCGGCCGCATGCTCGACGTCTATCACGCCAGCAACAAGACGCCGCTGTACGTGCAATCGCGTGCCATCGGCGACGCGACCGGCCTGTCGCACCCGATGGTGGGTGCCGAGCTGCCGGGCGACATCACCGAGATGGTCCGCAGTGCCGTCAACCGCATCGGCGACCGCGTGGTCTACGTGCCCTTCCAGCCCGACTACGTGATGGGCCATGTGCAGCAGGGCGCGCGCATGCAGCTCACGGTGCCCACCGTGCTCATCACCGGCGCCATCACCGAGTTCGACCGCGCACTCTCCTCGGCCGGGCGCGGCGTCGACCTGGGCCTGCTCTTCGGCAAGGGCAAGGGCGAGACCGACTCGTCGTTCTCGCGCCAGGCGGCCAGCACCATCTCGCGCCTGAGCCTCGACTTCAACCTCGTCGACTTCAGCACCCAGACCATGCTGCCGCGCATGCAGGCCACCAACAGCATGCGGGTGATGAACGACAGCGAACAGGACTCGCTCGACTTCGCCATCTACGGCAACGGCTTCGGCCTCAGCAGCAACACGCGCTACCTGCAGGGCCGGCACAACGCCATCCGCCTGCTGGTGGACATGAGCATGGTGCAGCTGCTCGGCCGCTACCTCAACCTGCCCTACTGGCGCTGCCTGCCCAACGGCGCGCCCGACCCGGTGGTGATGCAGCGCGTGGCCCGAAGCTACGAAGCGAATGACCCTGCCAAGCGTGTGCGATGGATGCAGGAGACGCTGCGAGACTACGGCTTTGCGCTGGAGGTGAACGGCCGCCTGGACGAGCGCACCAGCGCTGCGCTCGACAGCGTGATCGCGATGCTCAAGCTGCCGAAACCCAAGGACCCGAAAGATCGACTCGACCCCGAGGTGTTCACCCGTGTCTATGTCAATGTTCCCTTTGAATTACCTCGCCGCACGGCGGCGCTGTGAGTTCGCTGGTCTGCTGCTCGCGCTGGCGGGCTGCAGCTCGGTGCAGCAGCCTGCGAACCTGCCGGCCTCGGTGCAGAGCGACGAGCAGCTGCTGATCGTCGACTGCCTGATGCCCGGCCAGGTGCGAAAGCTCGGCGCCTTCGCCACCGGCGTGTCGCCGCGCCGGCCCGAGAAGGTGCCGGCCTACGAGTGCGAGCAGGCCGGCGGCGAATACGCGCTGGCCAGCCGCGACCCCAAGCGCGCACTCGCCATCTGGCTGCCGTTTGCACAAGACGGCAACGCGCAGGCGCAGACGCAGGTGGGCGAACTCTACGAGCGCGGCGTCGGCAGCGTGGCCGACTACGCGACCGCAGCGGCCTGGTACCAGAAGGCCGCCGACCAGGGCGACGCGCGTGCGCTCATCAACCTCGGTTCGCTGTACGAACGCGGACTCGGCGTGAAGCGCGATCCGCAGGCGGCGGCACGCCTCTTCCGCCAGGCCAGCGGCCAGGCGACTGCGCCGGCTCGCTTGGCGATCCACCTCGTCGAACCGGTGATCGTGCTGCCGACTGCCGCGCCCGATGGCACGGCGCCGCCGGTGCGCCTGGCCGGCAGCGGCACGCAACGCCAGCTCACCGGCAAGGTGACGGCCGATGCCGGCGTGCGCCAGCTCACGCTGAATGACAAGCCGCTGGCGGTCGACGCGCAAGGCGTGTTCCGCACCACGCTCGACCTCTCGCAAGGGCCGATGGAGCTGCGCCTCACTGCCACCGACACGCAAGGCAACCAGACCTCGATGAGCTTCAGCGCGGTGGCCGGCGCGGCCACGCCGGCCCGCAACACGTCGCTGCTGCCCGACCACGGCGTGCAGAGCGGCCAGTACCGTGCGCTCGTCATCGCCAACCAGAACTACCAGCACTGGGAGCGGCTCGACACGCCGCTGCGTGACGCGCAAGACCTGAAGCAGCTGCTCGAACGCCGCTATGGCTTCAAGGTCACGCTGCTGGCCGATGCCACGCGGCGCGAGATGTTCACCGCGCTCAACACGCTGCGCTCGCAGCTCGGCAGCAACGACAACCTGCTCGTCTTCTACGCCGGCCATGGCGACATCGACCCGGTCACGCAGCGCGGCTACTGGGTGCCGGTGGACGGCGAGCGCCGCAACCGCAGCAACTGGATGTCGGTGCTCGACGTGACCGACCAGCTCAATGCGCTGCCGGCGCGCCAGGTGCTGGTGGTGGCCGACTCGTGCTACTCCGGCACGATGGCCCGCACCGCGCTCGCCGCGTCAGACGCCGACCTGGCCCCCGGCCGCCGCTGGGACGCGCTGCGCGCGATGGGCCGGCTGCGCGCCCGCGTGGCGCTCACCTCGGGCGGGCTCGAGCCGGTCGTCGATGGCGGAGCCGGCCAGAACTCGCTGTTCGCCAAGAGCTTGCTCGATGTGCTGAATGCCGTGAGCGAGCCGATCGAAGCGCGCCGCGTGCACGAAGAGCTGGCCGCTCGCTTCAGCCTGCGGGCCACACGCTTGCGCATCCAGCAGAAGCCGGAGTACGCGCCGATCCGCTTCGCCGGGCACGAGGCAGGCGACTTTCTGTTTGTGCCGCAGCGCTGACAAGCGATTGCTTGATTGGCGGCGTATCTCAGCCAGCCGGTGCTCGCCAGCCATCTCTACGGATGGCCTTGTTGCACCGAGCTGGCGGTGCGAGCCCAGATGCGTTGGCCGCGTGCACCTGGATCACCCGCTTGGCCAGGCCCACGCTCACTCGAACGCCGTCCTCACTAACACCTCGTGTAGTCTTCTCCAGAGATTTCCCTTTCAGGCTCTCATCTAAAACGTTGCTCAGGAAAACCGATGTTCCTCACACTTTTGCTTGTCACCTTCGTCGTGGCGCTCGGAGTTTCGGCAATCGTCTCCATGGTGTTCGCAAAGCCCCTTGAGAGCATCCTCAAGCGAATCATTGCTGATGAAATCAGCTCTGCTTGGTTGCGCTACATGAAATTCGCAATCCTCGTTGTCGGCGTATCCGCCGGTGTGCGCATTCACGAGCTGGAAAAGTACATAACGCCGATGCGCTACGACAAAGAGGCAAGAGTCATCGAACTCACTCAAGACCGCTGGATCTTGGAGTTGTATCGCACCGTGATCGAGTCTCTACAGGGCATCGCTTGGATGCTGCTTGTCTTCTTTGTGTTTGCGCTCGTGGCCTACGTCATAGTTCGAATCGCTGAGCTAAAGCGGCCTTCGCCAAGCGCAGCAGATGGGCCCTAACCGATCAGTCGAGAGGACGGTCCCAGCAAGCCGATTCACGCCTCCCATCACAAACGTCTAGGCCACGTATGCCAATCCTCGTAAACCTTCTCGACGCACTACGAAAGTTTGGTAGGCCTACGCAAAAATCGGCCATCCGTCGACAAGACGCGCAACTCGAAGACATGGAAGTATTGGATCGCGGTCGCGTGCAGCTGCGAACTGAACTCGGAGTCGCTGAATCGTTCGTCGCGCGCGTTTGTCCGGCGAAAGAAATCGTTGTGCCACTGTCCGAGGAAGAAGTGGGGCCGATTCGGAGAAACTCTGCCCGCGCATCTGACTTCCTGGCTTCCTATCTCGAGCGAGACGTTTCCAGTTGGTCGCTGGATGATCTCGATCTGGCGTTTGCGGCGTGGATCAATGCCGAAGATAAACGAGGCTTCGAGCCGGATAGGGTCGTTCAAATCCTTGGGGCGGCCTTTGGCGAGCGATGTGCACAAGAGTTGAAGATGCGCTGGGTTTGGATCGAAGATTCCGATTGGAAATGCATTGCCCTGCAAGGCGTTGCCAACGACTTTCGAGGGTTCCCTTTTCATTCAGTAGAAAAGCGTGTCGCAGACTTGGAACATGGGTTCTTCAAGTCGATCTTCATTTCATTGCAGTCGGCCGCTCGGCAATCAGAGGTCGCATCACCCGGTGACGTCTCTCATGTCTAACGTCTAGTCCTCACCAAGGAGTGTCACTTGGCATTTCTCCCGTGGGAGCGGCTTCCCGCATACGTTCTGGGACCTCTGCTCTTCACCCTAGGTGTTTGGCTAATGCTTGCTGATGATCAGCCTTCCCCTTGGCAGTGGGTTTTGCGAGGAGGCTGCGCAGTCGCCGGCGTCTGGATCACTTGGTCTCGCTACAAAACCGGAGAAGAACCTTTGTGGTCGGAAGAGCAGCGGGCGGCAGCTCGGCGCCGACGTGAAGAGCGCTGAGCGGCGTGCTGAGATTGCGCACATAACACGCTCTCGCGATAGCGTTCCTCGTAGTAGTCCTGTCCTTGATCGGTGTACTCCTCGCCTTTGGTGAGCATCGTGTAGATCAGCCGGGCTACGGCCTGTTGAAGTAGGAGCGGCCGAGTCAGCGGGCTTGCTTCCAGTAGGCCGCATCGCCGTAGGTCTGCTTCAGGAAGTCGATCCACAGCCGCACCCGCAGTGCCAGGTGCTTGCGCTGCGCGAACACCGCGTAGATGCCGTTCGGCGGTGCTGCGAACTCGTTCAGCACGCTCACCAGCTGGCCGCTTTGGATTTGGCTTTCCACCTCCCAGGTCGAGCGCCAAGCCAGGCCCAGGCCGGCGAGGCACCAGTCGTGCAGCACCTGGCCGTCGCTGCAGTCGAGCTTGCCGTTCAGGCGCAGGTGAATCACCTCGCCGTCGAGCTTGAAAGCCCAGCCGCGGGTCTGGCTCGCGTCGCTGCTGAGCGTGAGGCAATCGTGGCGTGCCAGGTCATCGGGGTGTTTCGGTGTGCCGGCGCGTGCCAGGTACTGCGGCGTGGCCACGCACAGCCGCCGGTTGTCGGCCAGGCGCACGCTGACCAGGCTGCTGTCGGGCATGTCGCCCACGCGCACCGCGCAGTCGAAACTCTCGTTGACGATGTCGACCAGCCGGTCGGCCAGGTTGAGCGACACCTTCACGTCCGGGTGCATCGCCACGAAGCCCGGCACCAGTGGTGCCACGTGGCGCCGGCCGAAGCCTGCCGGCGCGGTGATGCGCAGGTAGCCGCTGGCCTTCACGCCGCCGGCGCTGACGCTGGCTTCGGCATTGGCCAGGTCGGCCAGCAGGCGCTGGCAGTCTTCGAGAAAGGCGCTGCCTTCGTGCGTCAGCGTGATGCGGCGGGTGGTGCGTAGCAGCAGCTTCACGCCCAGGTGTTCTTCCAGCGCGTCGATGCGGCGGCCGATCACGGCCGGGGCGATGCCTTCCACCGCCGCGGCGGCCGTCAGGCTGCCCTTGGCGGCCACGGAAACAAAGGATTCGATCTGCTTGAGCTTGTCCATCCCACTAGATTACCCCCAGAGAAGTCACGAATCTTCGGCTTCTCAGGCTCTTAATAAACTGCGAAAGATCGAATAGATTGCGAGGCTGACACCGGCGCGCGTTTTGCACGCGTGCGCCCGCAACCTTTTCTCATGACGCCACGAGGGATCCCATGACCGCACGCACCCCCATCCACAGCCTGCAAGTTGCCACCGAGCTGGCCCGTTTCGTCGAGGACCAGGTCCTGCCCGGCACCGGCATCAGCGGCGAGCACTTCTGGAAAGGCTTCGATGAGATCGTGCGCGAGTTCGCGCCGAAGAACATCGCGCTGCTGGCCGAGCGCGATCGCCTGCAGGCCGAGATGGACGCGTGGCACCAGGCCAACCCCGGGCCGATCGGCGACATGAAGGCCTACAAGGCGCATCTGGAGAAGATCGGCTACCTCGTGCCGCACCCGAAGAAGGGCAAGGCCACGACGAAGAACGTCGACGCCGAACTCGCGCTTCAGGCCGGGCCGCAGCTGGTGGTGCCCATCCTCAACGCGCGTTATGCGCTGAATGCGGCCAATGCACGCTGGGGCTCGCTGTACGACGCGCTGTACGGCACCGATGCGATCTCCGAGGCCGGCGGTGCAGAGCGCGCCGGCGCCTACAACCCGGTGCGCGGCGCCAAGGTCATCGAGTACGCACGCTACGTGCTGGACCGCACCGCGCCGCTGAAGAAGGGTTCGCACATCAACTCGGTGGGCTACACCGTGGAAGGCGGCAAGCTGGTCGTCACGCTGAAAGACGGCAAGCAGATCGGCCTCGATGAGAAAGACCAGTTCATCGGCTACCAGGGCGATGCAGCGTCGCCCTCATCGGTGCTGCTGCAGCACAACGGCCTGCACATCGACATCCGCATCGACCGCGCTACGCCCATCGGCAAGACCGACCCGGCCGGCGTGAGCGACCTGGTGCTCGAAGCGGCGCTGTCGACCATCCTCGACCTCGAAGACTCGGTGGCCGTGGTCGATGCTGAAGACAAGGTGCTGGCCTACGGCAACTGGCTCGGCATCCTGAAGGGCACGCTGACCGAGCAGGTCAGCAAGGGCGGCAAGACCTTCACCCGTGGTCTCAACCCCGATCGCGTCTACACCAGCCCCAAGGGCAAGACGGTCACGCTGCATGGCCGCTCGCTGATGTTCGTGCGCAATGTCGGCCACCTGATGACGAATCCCGCCATCCTCTACGACGGTGACAAAGAGATCCCCGAAGGGATCATGGACGCCGTCATCACGACGACCATCGCGCTGCACGACCTCGCGCGCACCCGGCAGCCCGGCATCAAGAACTCGCGCACCGGCTCGGTCTACATCGTCAAGCCCAAGATGCACGGCCCGGCCGAGGTGGCCTTCGCGTCCGACCTGTTCGCAAGCGTCGAGAAGCTGCTGGGCCTGCCCGACAGCACGGTGAAGCTCGGCATCATGGACGAAGAGCGCCGCACCAGCGTCAACCTGAAGGCCTGCATTGCCGCGGCGGCTTCGCGCGTGGCCTTCATCAACACCGGATTCCTCGACCGCACCGGTGACGAGATGCACACCGCCATGTACGCGGGCCCGATGATGCGCAAGGGCGACATGAAGGCCACCGCCTGGATCCAGTCGTACGAGAAGAACAACGTGCTGGTCGGCTTGGGGCTGGGCCTGCGCGGCCGCGCACAGATCGGCAAGGGAATGTGGGCCATGCCCGACCTGATGGCCGCCATGCTCGAGCAGAAGATCGCTCACCCCAAGGCCGGCGCCAACACCGCGTGGGTGCCCTCGCCGACGGCAGCCACGCTGCACGCGCTGCACTACCACCAGGTCAAGGTGTCGAAGGTGCAGAAGGAGCTGGAGAAGACCGACGCCGACGAGGCGCGCAACGAGCTGCTCAACGGCCTGCTGCAGATCCCGGTGGTGAAGGAAGCCACTTGGTCGGCCACCGAGCGCCAGCAGGAGCTCGACAACAACGTGCAAGGCATCCTCGGCTACGTGGTGCGCTGGATCGACCAAGGCGTGGGCTGCTCCAAGGTGCCCGACATCCACAACATCGGCCTGATGGAAGACCGCGCCACGCTGCGCATCAGCAGCCAGCACATCGCCAACTGGCTGCTGCACGGTGTGGTGACCGACAAGCAGGTGAAGGAAACCTTCGAGCGCATGGCCGCGGTGGTCGATAAGCAGAACGCGGGTGACTCGCTCTACAAGAACATGGCCGGCAACTTCAAGACCTCGGCGGCCTACCAGGCCGCGCTCGATCTCGTGTTCAGGGGCAAGGAACAACCGAGCGGCTACACCGAGCCGCTGTTGCACGCATGGCGTTTGAAGGTGAAGGCGGCGGGCTGATCCGCCGCCTCCACAGCTGATGACGCAGGCTCAACGCGAGCCTGCGGATCCCTGCGCCGAAGCGTTGACCCCGGCGTTCACGGACCTGGGCGACGCCGAAGCGGTCGTCCCGGCGCTGCCCTGAGCGCCGTTGGCACCGGCAGCGGCGTCCGCCGACACCTTGCGCGCCGCCGTGGCCGTGGCCGCTGCGCCCTGAGCCGCACCCTGGGCCTTCCCTTGCACCTGACCCGCGGTGTCGACAGCCTGGTCGCGCGTGGCCTTGGCTGCGGCGCGGCCGGTGTCGACCGTGTCCGCCGCCTTGGCCTGGCCTTGCTGGGCTGTCTGCTTGGCGCCGCCCTGTGCCTTGTTCAAGAGGCTGCGGTCGACATAACCCGAGCCCTGGACATCGGCCCCCGCGGTTCCCGACAACGCGCCATTCATCGAGGCGCCGGCCCGCGGCAGGCTGGTCATGGTCTGCCCGCTCAGGCCGCCGGCCACATTGCCGTGCCCTGAGGTCAACACGCCAGCGCTGCCGCCGATCAGGCCTCCTGCGTGGGCGGTAGTCGACAAGGCGATGGCGCTGACGCCGGCGGCGAGGGCGGTGAAGAGAATGGTTTTCATGAGGGACTCCTGTTGATGAGAGAGCCGCGGCCCTTCCGTGGCTTTCAACAGGTACAACGACCGGCGCGCCGCTGTTCTTCCCTCCCGCCCAAAAAAATTACTTTCGGGCCAGCATCGGACTGGCGCGCAGGTCTTCGCCGACCAGCCCCCACCCGAACACCGGATCACGGCCCGGGGCACCCAGGTCCAGCCCGATGGCGGCCAGGGCGCCGATTGCGGCATTGGCGTTGCCTGGCGCCAAGGCGCTCACGTGCTGGGCCAGCAGCCCGGCGACGAGGGGCGCCGCGAACGAGGTGCCGCGGGCCAGGCTGAAGCCCCCCGCGCCATCGGCCACGGCCATGTCGGCGCCGGGCGCGGCAAACGTCACCTGCGGGCCTTGCGCGGCCTCGGGCAAGACACGCCGGCGCGCATCGACCGCCGTCACGCCGACCACGCCCGGGTAGGCCGCCGGGTAGAGCGGTGGTGCCGCGGGCCCGTCGTTGCCCACGGCGGCCACGATCACATGGCCGCGCGCCTGCATCGCGGCGATCACCCGCTCGAGCAGGCGGTTGGCCGGCCCGACCAGGCTGATGTTGATCACCGGCACCCGCTCCTGTGCGAGCCAGCTCAAGGCATCAGCCACCGCATCGACCGCACCGCCGGTCGGCTGGTCGCAGAACACGTCGGCGGCGTACAGCGTGGCGCCGGGCGCTGCGCCGTGGAAACTTCGGCCTTCGCCGACCATCAGCGACGCGACGGCGGTGCCATGGGCGCTGGGGTGCCGGGCGTCGCAACCGTGGGCCTGCAGTCGTGCGGCGCGCAGTACCGGGTGGCGCTCGTCGACCCCGCCGTCGATGAGGCCGATGCGCCCTGGCGCTGTGGACGCCGATGGTGTTGCAGTGGCTGCACCCGATGCGCTAGTCGCGGGCGTGAGCGTGCCGCTGCCGCTGTAGACATGGTTGAGCTCGTAGCTGCCGGGCGGGTCGATCTCGCGCGCGCGGTCCAGCGCGGCGGCGGTGCCCAGGCCAGGTGGCGCCTGCAGCACCAGCACGCGCATGTCCAACCCGTCGAGCCGGCGCTCGCGCAGCAGCGTGAAGCCCGCGGCGCGCAGAGCGTCCTGCGCCGCGGGTGTGGGCGAAAAGGCCAATACCTCGCCGCGGACCAGCGGCTCGCCGGCCCGGTCGGCCTCCAGCACGTTGCTGTTGCGGCGCAGCAGCTCGCGCACGGTGCGCCGGCGCAGGTCGCTGAGATCGCGCGGCGCGAGTTCACTGTCGGTCAGCAGGGTCGACGGCGCGCGTGTCACCGACGGCAGCGTCACGCCGGGCAGCGACGGCAATGTCGGCAGCCTCAGCTGGGCCGAGGCGCTGGCAGCGCCACAGGCCAGCGTGGCGGCGGTCAAGAACGGCAGAACCTTCATCGTGTCTCCAGGGCACACCATATCGTCTTCATGCAACCAGAACGCTGCAGCCATGGAAGAAAATCCCTGTCTGCGTCGTTCTACCGGTATTGCATGAACTCTGTGGCCGATGAGGTGCGGAAGGAACTGGGTGTGCTGCTGCCGCGGCTGCGCCGGTTTGCGCGCGCCATCACCCGCCATCGGGAAGATGCAGACGACCTGGTGCAACTGTCTGTCGAGCGCGCGCTGACGCGCTGGCAGCAGTGGCAACCCGGAACCCGATTGGACAGCTGGATGTTCAGGATTATGAAAAACGCTTGGATCGACGAGGTGCGCGCCCGCGCGCGGCGCGACGAGGTGCTGGCCCCTGAAGAGGCCGGCGAGCACGTGGGCCACCACCCCGCCGACCAGCAGCAGCTCGCGATGGACGTGCACAAGGCCATGGCGCAGCTCAACGACGACCAGCGCCTGGTGGTGGGCCTGGTGCTCGTCGAAGGCCTGCCCTACAAAGAAGCCGCCGAGGTGCTGGACATCCCGATCGGCACACTGACCAGCCGCCTCGCGCGGGCCCGCGATGCGTTGCAGGCGGCACTGGGCGATCCGGTCGATCCGGTGAACAGGAGCCGCGCATGACGACGAACCCGGTGATCTCCGACGACCTGTTGCGCGCCTTCGTCGATGGCGAACTGGGCGATGCCGAACGGGCTCGCATCGAGCAGGCCGTGTCGGCCGACCCGGCGCTGGCGCTTCGGCTTGAGCGCGAGCAGGCGTTTCGCGAGCAGCTGCGCATGGCCTTCGACCCCGTGCTCGATGAGCCGGTGCCGGCACGCCTGGCCGAGGCCTTGAAATCGCAGGCCGTGGTCGTTGGTGTCGACCCTTCACGCCTGAAGCGCCCGGCCGCGAACGATTCGCGTGGCTGGGGCTGGCCGCAATGGGGTGCGATGGCGGCTTGCCTGCTGCTGGGCCTGTTCGGCGGGCGACTGCTTCTGTGGCCTTCGGCGGAAGACGGTTTGCCGCTGGCGCAGCGCAGCGGCACGTGGGTGGCGCAGGGCCCGCTCGCGCGCGCGCTGTCGACCCAGCTCGCCAGCACGCAGGCGGCCGATGCGCCGGTGCGCGTGGGCATCAGCTTCCTGTCGCGCGAGCAGCAATATTGCCGCAGCTTCGCGTGGCGCGGAGATGCGGCGGGGGTGGCCTGCCGCGAAGGTGATGCCTGGGCCTTGCAGGTGTGGACGCAGCAGGCCCGCACCGCGCCGTCTGGCGGGGATTTGCGCATGGCGGCCACGCCGATTCCGGCGGCCGTGCTGAAGGCCGTGGACGATGCCATCCAGGGCGCGCCGCTGGATGCCGAGGCCGAGCGCGCCGCTGCGGCGCGCGGCTGGCAGCGCTGACCCTCGGGCAGCCTGCGGGTAATTCCCAGGCCGGATGTGGCCGCATCCGCCAGTGATTGGCAGCGATTGCCACTTCGAATGAAACGCGCTTCGCTCTAGATTCGGATCGGCGCTTGCCTCACGCATTGTGGGAGTGAGCCTGCAGTCGCCAGACCAAATCTAAAACGACAGGAGACATTCGATGCACATGCAGCTTCGCCGCCGCAGCGGCCGCGCTTTCGCCACTCTTTCGCTGGCGTTCACCCTGGCCGCCGGCCCGGCCACCACGGCGCAGGCCGCCGACACCTACACCCAGACAAAGTACCCCATCGTGCTGGTGCATGGCCTGTTCGGCTTCGACGCCATCGGCCCGGTCGACTACTTCTACGGCGTGCCCAGCGCGCTGCGTTCGGGCGGTGCCGTGGTCTTCACACCCAGCGTGTCGGCCGCCAACTCGTCTGAGGTGCGCGGCGAACAGCTGCTGCAGCAATTGCGCGCGATGAAGGCGGCGTACGGCTACCAGAAGTTCAACCTCATCGGCCACAGCCACGGCGGGCCGACCATCCGCTATGTGGCCGCGGTGGCGCCGGAGCTGGTGGCGTCGATCACCAGCGTGGGCTCGCCGCACGCCGGCAGCAAGGTCGCCGATGGGCTCAACACGATCACCTCGTGGACCGGCACCACTGGCGCCGCGGCGGTGATCGCCAATGCGCTTGCATTGACCATCGCGTGGCTCTCGGGTTCGTCGCAGCTGCCGCAGAACTCGCTCGCCTCGCTGCAGTCGCTCAACACCGCGGGCTCGGCCGACTTCAACCGCCGATTCCCGCAGGGCGCGCCGACCAGCTCATGTGGCCAAGGCGCCGCGGTGGTCAACGGCGTGCGCTACTACTCGGTGGGCGGCACCAGCGTCGCGACCAACGTGTTCGATGTGAGCGACGCACTGCTTGTCGCCACCAGCGTGTTCTACGGCTTCGAGCAGAACGACGGCCTCGTGGGCCAGTGCTCCAGCCACTGGGGTGTGGTGCTGAAGGACAACTACGCCTGGAACCACCTCGATGAGGTGAACCAGGGCTTCGGCTTGCGCGGCCTGTTCTCGCAAGACCCGATCACCTTCTACCGCAGCCAGGCCAATCGCCTGAAGGCCGCCGGCCTGTGATGAGCGGGTTGACCCCGGCGTCGCGACGCCTGTCGCGGCGCGTGCTGCTGCTGGCGGCGATCGGGCTGCTAGTGGCTGCGTGGTCGCTGCTGAAGCCCGAGCACGCCTCGCCGCCGGCTCAGACGCCGGTCTTCACCGACTGGAACTTCAACCCCTTCGCCGAGGGCGAGCCCAGCGAGGCGATGCAGCACAACGCCGACGCGGCCCTGGCGCTCGACGCTGCGCGCGAACGTGTGATGAAGGTGTGGGAAAGCGGCTCGCTGCGCGGGTCGGACCTCGACGGCGATTGGGGCCACTGGGTCGTCGACGCTGCGGGCATCAAGCAGCTGCAGCCCTCGCTGTCGCTGCGGCGCCGCTTCGACTATCTGCTGACGGCGCTCGGTGAGGTGACGCCTCAGGACCTGCGGCAATGGATGGAGCAAGAGGTCGGCGTCGAACTCGGCAGCGGCGCGGCGCAACAGGTGCTGGCCGTGTGGGACCGCTACGTCACCTTGCAGCAGACCAGCTTCAAGACGCAGGCCAACCCGAACGATGCAGCGACCTGGCAGCCTTCCCTGGCCGAGCGTGCTTCGGTTCGCCGTCAGATCCTCGGCGAGGACTGGGCGACGGCGTTTTATGCCGATGAGGAACATGCTTTCGTTGCCTTCACCGAGCAGCGTACGGGCGGCGCGGCGGCGCCGGTCGACGCGAAGATGGCGTTGCTGATGCCGGCTTCGCCCGCCATCGACGGCGAGCAATTGCTGGCTCAGCGGGTGCAGCAGTTGGGAGCGGAAGGGGCCGAGCGGCTGCGGCTTGAAGAAGCGCAGTGGGCGGATTGGGAACGGCGCTTGGCGGCTGCGCGCGTGCGTCTGCGGGAGATGGCCGCGGCGCCTGAGTTGTCGGCTCTGCAGCGGGAACAAGCGCAGGCGGCTTATCTCGCGGAGAACTTCTTCGGGAGCGAATTGGTGCGAGTGCGGGCGTTGCTGGGGACGGATCACTGAGTCGTCGGGCTTGCATGGCAGAGGCGAAAATGGCCGAAGCCCACTGACCCGTCATCCCTGCCTTCGCGGGGCGACGCCCCCCCATGACCACACTCCTGATCCGCAACGCCCGCCTGCTTGTGACGATGGACGATGCGCGGCGCGAGATCGCCGATGGCGGCGTGTTCGTGCGCGACAACGTGATCGAAACCGTCGGCCCCAGTGCCGAGCTGCCCACCACCGCCGACGAGGTGATCGACGCGAGCGACCAGGTCGTGATCCCCGGCCTGGTGAACACGCACCACCACATGTACCAGTCGCTGACGCGGGCCATTCGCCAGGCGCAAGACCGCGAACTCTTTGGCTGGCTGCAGACGCTGTACCCGATCTGGGCCGGGCTCACGCCCGAGATGACGCGGGTGTCGACGCAGACCGCGATGGCCGAGCTGCTGCTGTCAGGCGCCACCACCAGCAGCGACCACCTCTACATCTACCCCAACGGCACGCGGCTCGACGACAGCATCGAGGCCGCCGCCGAGATCGGCATGCGCTTTCACGCGGCGCGTGGGTCCATGAGCGTGGGCCAGTCGCAAGGCGGCCTGCCACCGGACCGCGTGGTCGAGCGAGAAGACGCGATTCTGAAAGACACACAGCGCCTCATCGAGCGCTGGCACAACCCAGGCCGCTTTGCGATGCAGCGCATCGTGGTGGCGCCGTGCTCGCCGTTCTCGGTCAGCCGTGAGCTGATGCGCGACTCGGCGCTGCTGGCGCGCGAGCACGGCGTGTCACTGCACACCCACCTGGCCGAGAACGACAACGACATCGCCTACACGCGCGAGAAGTTCAACTGCACGCCGGCCGAATACGCCGAGCAGCTAGGCTGGCTCGGCCGTGACGTGTGGTGCGCCCACTGCGTGATGCTCGACGAAGCCGGCATCCGCCTCTTCGCGCGCACCGGCACCGGTGTCGCGCACTGCCCGTGTTCCAACATGCGGCTGGCCTCGGGCATCGCGCCCATCCGTGCGATGCGCGACGCTGGCGTGCCGGTGGGCATCGGCGTCGACGGCAGTGCCTCCAACGACAGCGGCCACATGCTCGGTGAAGTGCGGCAGGCGCTGCTGTTGCAGCGCGTCGCGCACGGTCCCGAGAAAGGCCCCTCGGCGATGACCGCGCGCGAGGCGCTGGAGATTGCCACGCGCGGCGGTGCCCAGGTGCTCAACCGCGACGACATCGGCCACCTCGCGCCCGGCATGGCGGCCGACATCGTCACTGTGCCGCTCGACGAGATCGGCATGGCCGGCGGCCTGCACGACCCGCTGGCGGCGCTGCTGTTCTGCCACGTGCCGCGCGTGAAGCACAGCATCGTCAACGGCCGCGTGGTGGTGCGCGACGGACGATTGACGACGCTGGAGTTGCCGCGCTTGATCGAACAGCACAACCGCCTCGCGCGCGATCTCGCTGGAGCTTGACCGAGCGTGATCGAGAATGGCGGCGTGCCGAACGCCATCTCATGTCGCCGCTGGATGCTGTTGCTCGCCTGCTGGCTGGGCCTCATCGCTCCGTTGCATGCGGCCGATGCGCTGCCCGGCACCCGCTCTGACGTTTACACCCAGACCCGCTACCCCATCGTGCTGGTGCACGGCCTGTTCGGCTTCGGTGCGATCGGCCCGGTGGACTACTTTCACGGTGTGGCCCAGGCGCTGCGCGACGGCGGCGCGGTGGTCTACGCGCCCAGCGTGTCGGCGGCCAACCTGTCGGAAGTGCGCGGCGAGCAATTGCTGTTCGAGCTGCGCGCGTTGAAGGCGGCGTACGGGCACGAGAAGTTCAACCTCATCGGCCACAGCCATGGCGGGCCGACCGCGCGTTATGTGGCGGCCGTGGCACCGGAGCTGGTCGCCTCGGTCACCACCGTGGGCGCGCCGCACACCGGCAGCAAGACGGCTGATGGGCTGAAGCAGATGGCCCGCGGCAGCAGTGTGCCAGCGGCGTTGGCAAATGCGCTGTCGGGTGCGGTGTCCTTTCTTTCGGGTGAGTCCGGCCTGCCGCAAGACGCGCTCGGCGCACTGCAATCGCTCGACAGCGAAGGCGCGGCTGTCTTCAACCGGCGTTTCCCGCAAGGCCAGCCAGGCGCGCCCTGCGGCGAGGGCGCGGCGATGGTCAACGGCGTGCGCTACTTCTCGGCGGGCGGCACGCGGGTCGCGACTAACCCGCTCGACCTGAGCGATGCAGTGCTGCTGGTCACCAGCCGCTTCTTCGGCGACGAGCCGAACGACGGCCTCGTCGGCCACTGCGCCAGCCACTGGGGCACGGTGCTGCGCGACGACTACGAATGGAACCACCTCGACGAGGTGAACCAGAGCTTCGGGCTGCGCGGTGTGCTGTCGCCCGACCCACTGGCCTTCTATCGCCTGCAGGCCAACCGGCTCAAGAAGGCGGGGTTGTGATGGCGACGGCGCTGCGCGGTGTGCTGTTGCTGGCTGCTGCGCTGTGGCTGGCGGGTTGCTGCTCGACGCCGGCCGCTGCGCAAGGCGGTGTGCGCAGCGTGGACCAGGTGCGCGCCAGCGGCTCCTTGCGCGGCACCGATCTTGATGGCGACTGGGTTGTCGGCCCGGCGAACAGCGTGCGGCCCGATGCCGCGTTGATCCGCCGCTTCGACCACCTGCTCACGGCCGTCGGCGAAGTCGACCTGCGCGAGCTGCGTGCGTGGATCGAGCGCGAGGTCACACAGCAGCGAGATGCCGCGACCGCGAGCCAGGTGCTGGTGGCCTGGGACGAACACCTGGCCTGGCTGCAAGGCAGGGCCACACCGAATCAGGAAGCCAGTGGTTCGTATACATCGAACGCGCCGACGCGTGGTGCGCGTGTCGCAGCGCCGGCCGTCGTACCGCGCTTGCTGCTGATGCCCGACCCGCCTGCCAGCAGCGAGGCGCAGCAGGCCATTCAGGCGCAGCGTGTCGAACGCTTCGGCGCCGAAGCCGCCGAGCGCCTGCGTGTCGAAGACGCAGCCCGCTGGGCCTGGACCCGGCGCCTGGCGGAAGCACGCACGCAGCTGCAGACGCTCAAAGGCGCCGCCGCAGAGCGCTACCTCGCACGCGAGTTCAGCGGCAACGAGCTGCTGCGCGCCCGCGCGCTGCTCGGCATGCCGCCCTGAGCACGTCACCGACTTGCCTTTAGGATGTTGCCGATGTCGACGTCCCACCCCCACGCGCTGTCCATCCTGCAGGAGCGCCATGGCCGCGCGTATCGCTGGCGGGTGCTGATCACCGTGATGGTGGGCACCATGGCCTCGCTGATGGCGTCGACCATCGTCAACGTGGCGCTGCCCGATATGAGCCATGTGTTCGCGCTGGGGCAGGAGCGGGCGCAGTGGCTGTCGGCCGGGTTCATGGCGGCCGTCACCATCTCGATGCTGACCACGCCCTGGCTGCTGGGCCGCTTCGGCTATCGCCACACCTACTTCGCCGCGGTGTGCCTGCTGATGGTCGGCGGTGTTGCCGGCGGGCTGGGCCAGTCCTTCGAGATGGTGCTCGCGATGCGTGTGGTCGAAGGCCTGGCCGCAGGCGTGATGCAGCCGATCCCGCCGGTGATCGTGCTGCACATTTTCGGCCGCCAGGAGCAGGGCAAGGCCATGGGCATCTTCGGCTTCGGCGTGGTGCTGGCCCCGGCCATGGGCCCGAGCATTGGCGGCGTGCTGGTGGAGGCCTTCGGCTGGCGCTCGATCTTCTTCGTGGTGGTGCCGTTCTGCCTGGCAGCACTGGCGCTCGGCCGCAAGTACCTGCCGCACACCTCGCCCGGTGCCGAGGCCGTCAACCAGCACGACCGGCGCTTCGACCTGATCGGCCTCGCGCTGCTGTCGGTGGCGGTGGTGAGCGGCCTGAACGGCTTAGTGCACCTGCACACGCCGTCGCTGTATGCCTATGTGCTGCTCGCGGTGTGTGCCGTCAGCAGTGCGGTCTTCATCTGGCGCCAGCGGCACGCCGAGCACCCGTTGATGGAGTTCAAGCTGTTCGACATCCGCGCCTTCCGCATGGGCGCCTGCGTGGCCTTCATCTACGGCATGGCCTTGTTCGGCTCCACCTATCTGGTGCCGGTGTTCATGCAGATCGGCCTCAAGCTGCCGCCGTCGCAGGCGGGTGCCGTGCTGTTGCCAGCAGGCATCGTGCTGGCCTTCGTGCTGCCGGTCGGTGGGCGATTGGCGGACCGGTTCCCCTTCAACAGGCTGGTGGCCTTCGGCATCACGCTGCTGGCGCTCTCGTTCTGGTTGATGGCGACGGTGGGCTACACCACCTCGCTGTGGATCATCACGGCGTTTGCCATCGTCGGGCGCATCGGCCTGGGCACGGTGCTGCCGTCGCTCAATCTGGGCGCCATCCGCCGCCTGCCGATGACCAGCATCTCGCACGGATCGAGCGCCATCAACTTCCTGCGCCAGCTGGGCGGCGCGGTGGGCGTGAGCCTGGCCGGCATCGTGCTCGAGTGGCGGCTGAAGGTGCATGCTGACGCGCCCTTGCGCGCCTTCCACGAAACCTTCTTGCTGCTGGGCGGCATCTGCGCACTGGCCATCGTGGCGGGCTGGCGCATGCAGCCGCCGGGTGCCGGCGTGGTGCGCCGCGATGCGCCGATGAGCGAACACCAGCCGACCGACATCACCTGATCGCGCTCGAAGGTGCGGCCGGGAAAGACCTTCCTCGGCAGTGACATTGCAACCCACGCCAAGATTCGGGTTTGCCCAGGTTGGACTTCACCCCGGGCTTCCACCATGCTCTGAAAAGCTGCCCACAGCCGCTGCCGTGGGCCCGCCAACGTTCCATGCAGGAGACACCACCGTGACCACACGCATCCAGATCAACGGCAAGACGATGACCGTCAAGGCCGAACCCGACACGCCTCTGTTGTGGGTCATTCGAGACGAGGTCGGACTCACCGGTACCAAGTTCGGCTGCGGCATGGCGCTGTGCGGCGCCTGCACCGTGCACCTCGACGGCCAGCCCGTCCGCTCGTGCCAGACGCCGCTGTCGGCCGCGGCCGGCAAGAAGGTCTCGACCATCGAGAGCCTGTCGGCCAACAACAGCCACCCGCTGCAGAAGGCCTGGATCGCGCACGACGTGCCGCAGTGCGGCTACTGTCAGAGCGGCCAACTCATGAGTGCCGCCGCGCTGCTCAAGAGCAACAAGAACCCGAGCGACGACGACATCGACGCTGCGATGAGCGGCAACATCTGCCGCTGTGGCACCTACCCGCGCATCCGCGCTGCGATCAAGACCGCAGCGGCTGAAATGCGCAAGGCCTGAGGAGACTGCCATGACCACCACCACCACCACCACCTCCTCCAAGTCCAAGAGCATTGGCGTCAATCGCCGCAGCTTCCTGCAGACCTCGGCCGTCGCCAGCGGCGGCCTGATGCTCGGCGTGAGCCTCACCGGCGTGAGCGACGTGCTCGCCGCCGGCACGGTGCACACACCGAACGCCTGGGTGCACATCGCAGACGACAACACCATCACGCTGCTGTCGGCCCGCTCCGAAATGGGCCAGGGCGTCTACACCTCGATGCCGATGCTGATCGCCGAAGAACTCAACGTCGACATCAAGCGTGTCAAGGTCGCGATCGCGCCGCCCAACGGCAAGGTCTACGGCAATGCGCTGCTCGGCGGCCCGCAGCTCACCGGCGGGTCGTCCTCCGTGCGCGATGGCTGGGACAAACTGCGCCTGGCTGGCGCACAAGTGCGCATGATGCTCATCAGCGCCGCTGCGCAGAAATGGAACATCCCTGAATCGGAGCTGAAGGCCGAGAACGGCTTCGTGCTCGGGCCCAAGGGCAAGAAGGCGAGCTACGGCCAGTTGGCCGCTGCGGCCTCGCGCCTGCCGGTGCCGCAAAGCCCGACCATCAAGGACCCGAAAGACTTCCGCATCGTCGGCAAGCCGACCAAGCGGCTGGACACACCCGCCAAGACCAACGGCACGGCCGAGTTCGGCATCGACGTCAAGGTGCCTGGCATGGTCTACGCGTCGCTGGAGCAATGCCCGGTGATCGGCGGCACGGTCAAGAGCTTTGACGCGAGCAAGGCCAAGACCATGCCCGGCGTGATCGACGTGGTGCAGATCCCGGACGGCGTGGCCATCGTGGCCGACACCTGGTGGCATGCCCGCAAGGCGCGCGAAGGCCTGACCGTCGTGTGGGACGAAGGCGCCGGCGCGGCGCTGACCGACAAGACCATGCTGGCCAGCACCAAGGCCGCCGGCCTGTCCGACAAGGCCGCGCCGTTGGCACTGCCGAAGGTGGGCGATGCCGACGCGGCAATCAAGGGCGCGGCCAAGGTCATCAAGGCCGAGTACACGCTGCCGCTGCTGTCGCACTCGCCGCTGGAGCCGATGAACTTCACGGCCTGGTACCACGACAACCGCGTCGACCTGATCGGCCCCACGCAGTGGCAAGACGCCGCGGCCGGTACGGTGGCCAAGGTGTGCGGCGTGCCGCCCGAGAACGTAAGCCTGCGCACCACCTTCCTCGGTGGCGGCTTCGGCCGGCGCATCGACATCGACTTCATCCTCCAGGCCGCGCTGATCAGCAAGGCCGTCGGCAAGCCGGTCAAGCTGCTATGGACGCGTGAAGACGACATGACGCACGACTTCTATCGCCCGCAGGCCGTGCATGAACTGGCTGCCGCCATCGGCGACGACGGCAAGCCCACGGCAATGACCTTCCGCCTGACCTCGCAGTCGATCACCGGCCGCGTGTTCGGCCTGCCGGCGGCAGTGCAGGACCCGCTGATGACGGAGGCCGCCATCGCGGCCTACGAGATCCCGGCCACGCGGCACGACATCGTCAAGCACGACGCCGGGCTGCGCGTGGGCTACTGGCGCTCGGTGAGCCATGCGCTGAATGCTTTCGCCAACGAGACCTTCATCGACGAGCTGGCTGCCAACGCCAAACAAGACCCGTACGCCTACCGCATGTCGCTGCTGGCGAACAAGCCGCGCTTTGCCAACGTGCTCAAGCAGTGCGCCGACAAGGCCGGCTGGGGCACGCCGGCCGCGGCAGGCCGCTTCCGCGGCATCGCGCTGATGGAGGGCTACGACACCTACATGGCGCAGGTGGCCGAGATCTCGCTCAACAAAGACAACGAGATCCGTGTGCACAAGGTGACGGTGGTGGCCGACCTCGGCCGCATGGTCAACCCCGACACCGTGGAGGCGCAGATCCAGTCGAGCATCGTCTTCGGCGGCACGGCTGCGCTGTGGGGCGAGATCACGCTGGAAAACGGCCGCGTGCAGCAGACCAACTTCCACCAGTACCGGCTGATGCGCATGAACGAGGCGCCCGAGATCGTGGTGGTGCTGGTGCCCAGCACCGAGAAACCCGGCGGCATCGGCGAACCGGCCACCGCGCTGATCGGCCCGGCCATCGGCAACGCCTTGTTCGTCGCCACCGGCAAGCGGCTGCGCAAGATGCCGTTCACGCCGGAGAACATCGCGGCAGCCTGATCGTCAGCGCCGCGTGTGGAAAGGCCCTCTTCGGAGGGCCTTTTTCATGTCTGCGCCTGCAGCGCCAGCGCGTCGCGTATCTCGTTCGCGCTGGAAGGTCGCACCACGCGCGCGATCTCGTGCCCGTCGCGCATGAAGACCAGCGTCGGCCACAGCTTCACGCGGAACGATCGGCCGAGCGGGCGGCCCTGGCCGTCTTCGACCTTGATGTGGCGCAGCTGCGGGTGATCGCCCATCGCCGTCTCGATCAGCGGCTGCGCGCCGCGGCACCAGCCGCACCAGTTGGTGCCGAACTCGACGACGGTTGCGCCGGGCAGCGCGTCGAGCTCGGCGCGGCTCACGGCTTCTTCGGTGTAAGGCATGCTCATGCCGCCATTGTGTGCAGGTGGCGAAGCTGCTGTGCATGGGTCCGCAGAAAGCCCGCCATGGCGGCGGGTTCTTGGCAAACCGCCCATGGCTGCCAGTGATGCGCCGAGGCACGCCGGTATGCTTCGTGTTCCATGAACCTTTCTCTCTCTGAACTCCCCGAACGCTGCGACGTGCTGGTCGTCGGCGCCGGCCCCGCCGGCAGCGCGGCGGCCAACGTGCTGGCGAAGGCCGGCCTCGACGTCGTGCTGGTCGACCAGCGCAGCTTTCCGCGCGAGAAGGTCTGCGGCGACGGCCTGATTCCCGATGCCCATGCGGCGCTCGACAAGCTCGGCGTGCTCGAAGAAGTGATGTCGCGCGCGCAGTCTGCCGGCCACGTCGCCTGCATCGGCCCGCGCGGCGGGCGCATTGACGTGCCGGGGCGGCTGGCGGTGTTGCCGCGCCGCGAGCTCGACGACATCGTCTGCCGCGCTGCCGTGCGCGCCGGTGCGCGCATGCATGCGCCGGTGCAGTTCGACGAGCCGCTGCTCGACGCGGCGGGCCGTGTGTGCGGCGCCAAGGTGTCGCACGCCAAGGAGCACCGCGACATCCGCGCCCACTGGATCGTGCTGGCCAGCGGTGCCGTGCCGCAAGCGCTGAAGGCCGCCGACGTGTGCGAGCGCCAGACGCCGGCCGGCGTGGCCATGCGTGCGTATGTGAAGAACGATGCAATGGTCGGTCGCATCACCGAGATGGAAGTGGTGTGGCACCGCAAGCTGCGGCCGGGCTACGGCTGGATCTTTCCGTGCCCCGATGGTGTGTTCAACATCGGCGTGGGCGTGGTCGACAGCCACGCCAAGGGCCTGGACGGCCACCACGCCATGGACGTCAACCTGAAGCGCGTGTTCGAGCGCTTCTGCGAGTGCTACGCACCGGCCCACGAGCTGATGGCCGGCGGCGTGATGCAAGGTGGCCTGAAAGGGGCGCCGCTTCGCTTTACCTTGGCGGGTGCGCGCTTCTCGCGCGACGGGCTGCTCGTCACCGGCGAAGCTGCGGGCAGCACCTACTCGTTCACCGGCGAAGGCATCGGCAAGGCGCTGGAGACCGGCATGCTCGCCGCGCACGCACTGCTGAGCGGCCGCCAGCAACAGTGGGGCGATGCGGCAGTGCGGGCGCACTACGAAGCCGGCTTGATGGCGCTGAAGCCGCGCTTCGACCTCTACGAGCGCGCCAACCGCGTCAATGCCCACCCGTGGCTGATCGACCTGGTGATCTGGCGCGCGCGCAAGAGCGCCCGCCTGCTCAAGCGCATGAGCGGTGTGCTCAACGAGACCAGCAACCCGGGGCAGCTGTTCAGCGTCAAGGGCTTCACGCGGCTGTTCACGGAATAACACCATGTGCCAGCTCTTGGGGATGAACGCCAACACGCCGACCGATCTGGTGTTCAGCTTCACCGGCTTCTCGAAGCGTGCCGAAGAACACAAGGACGGCTTCGGCATTGCCTTCTTCGAAGACGCCGGCGTGCGCCTCTTCGTCGATGCGCAGAGCGCGGCGTTGTCGCCCGTGGCCGAGATGGTGCGGCACTACCCGATCCACAGCAGCAATGTCATCGCGCACATCCGCAAGGCCACGCAGGGCCACGTGGCCCTGCAGAACACGCACCCCTTCCAGCGCGAGCTGTGGGGCCGCTACTGGGCCTTCGCGCACAACGGTGACCTGAAGAACTACGCGCCGCGCCTGCACGGTGCCTTCCACCCGGTGGGCAACACCGACAGCGAACTTGCCTTCTGTTGGTTGATGCAGGAGCTGGCCAAGGCGCACGCCGGCGTGCCGTCGATCGCCGAGCTCACCGCCACGCTGGCCGAGCTGGCGCCGCGCGTGGCCGCGCACGGCACCTTCAACTTCATGCTCAGCAACGGCCAGGCGCTGTGGGCGCATTGCTCGACCAAGCTGCACTACCTGGTGAGGCAACACCCGTTCCAGGCCGCGCATTTGCAGGACGAAGACATGAGCGTTGACTTCGCACACGTCACCACGCCGGCCGACCGCGTGGCGGTGGTGGTGACGGAGCCGCTCACCGCCAACGAAGCCTGGGTGCCGTTCGCGCCCGGCGAGATCAAGGTCTTTGTCGACGGGCTGCCGGCCGGGCCTTGAGGGGCGTCTTCACCGACGCTTTCACCGGTGTCTTGGCGCGCGCGCTCGGCTCGGTCTTCGGCCGATGCCCACTCGCCAGCCACTCGCCGTAGAAGTCGAGCTTGCCGTCGAGCAGCATGAGCGCCTCGCTCCATTCTTCGATGGTGCTGAGCACGCGCGCACGGTGCGCGGCCAGCATGTCGCGCCTTGCGCCAAGCGTGGCCTTACCCTGCATCACGAGCGCGGTGTAGCGCCGCATCTCGGCGATCGACATGCCGGTGCGGCGCAGGCGCTCCATCAGCAGCAGCCAGTCGACGTGCTGCTCGTTGTAGACCCGCCGGCCGCCGCCGTTGCGCTGAACCCCCGGCATCAGCCCCTGCGTCTCGTACCAGCGGATTGCGTGCACGGTGCGTGCTGTGCGGCTTGCCAGTTCGCCGATCATGAAGGCCTCTGCCATGCGCTCAGTCCTTTCGGTACCAGGTGTCCCACACGTGGTGGCTGTCGTAATACTCCTTCACCGCGGCGATCTTGTCACCGCGCAGGCGCATCAGCAGGTGGTATTGGTTTTCGTACACGCGGCCATTCTTCAGCCTGCCGTGCGACTCCACTTCGACGGCGACCTGGTCGCCCTCGGCCACCGTGCCCTTGACCGTCATGCGTAGCCCCTCGGGCAACTGCGCCGTCATGCGGCGAAACACGTCGACGATCTGCGCGCGGGTCAGCAGGCCGACACCCGGCAGCTTGTCGGGCTTGCCCGCCAGCCACCAGGTGGCGTCGTCGGCCAGCAGCTCGACGGCACCGGCAACGTCGTTGTCGTTGAAGCGCTGGAAGAAGGCACGCGCCAGTCGGGCGTTGTGTTGCGTGCTTCGAGAAGAGTCAGTGTCGTGGCTCATGGCGATCTCCGGGTTGAGGAGATCGCATTGGGCGAGCTAGAGCGCACTCGATGTCAAGCGGTCTGCGGCACCTCAGTGGCAATGCAGGCTGTGGGCCACGGCGGGCCGCGTGCTGTCCACGCGCCACAGCGTCGATTCGTTGTCGCTCTCGATGCGGTCTGCCCCCGCGAGAAACGGATAACGGCTCGCCACGGCGTCGGTGGCAATCAACCAGCTGACCGGCGCGGCGCACAAGCGGGCCGGCAGTACGTCGTCGCCGATCAGGTGGTTGGCGCGCGTGCGCGGCACGAAGGCGGCGGCATCGGCCAGCTCATGGCGCCAGTTGTCGCGCTTCAACACGTCGGGGTCGGACCAGTCGTCGACCACCATGGGTGGCGTGCGGGTGCCGGCATAGAACGGCAGATCGTAGAAGTACTCGTCGATGAAGACGACAGGTTCGCTCGGCAGGCGCCGCGCGGCCAACGCTTGCGCCATATGGCGGTGCGTGGGCAGCGGGTGGATGGCCACGCCCGCCACCACGCCGAGGCACACGGTTGCCGCCAATGCCGCCGTGGCGACCAGGTGCTTGCGCCGCACGGGGCCGAGCGCGTCGGCGATCAGGAAGGCGAGCGGCGGCACCGCCGGCAGCACGTAGCCGATCAGCTTGGACTGCGGCAGCGAAAAGAACACCACCACCACCACCAGCCAGATCCACATCAGCCGACGCAGCGGCTGCGGTGCACCGCGTTGCGCACGGCGGCGCCACAGGGCCAGGCCGAGCCATGCGATCCACGGCAGCGAGAGCGCCGTCAGCGCGAAGGCGTAGAACCAGATCGGCTCGGCGTTGTTGAAGCCGCCCTGTGCAAAGCGTTGCACATGCTGCACCACGATGAAGTAGTGGAAGAAGCCCGGGAACTCCCACTGCATGCGCAAGAACCACGGTGCTGCGACGGCGATGAAGAGCGCGATGCCCGGCAGCCACAGCAGCGAGCCGATGGTGCGCCAGCGCTTCAGAGAAACGAGCCACACGCACATCACCAGTGCCGGGATCACGGCGCCGATGAGCCCCTTGGCCAGCACGCCGAGCGCCGCGAAGGCGTAGGCCGCAAGCAGCGCGGCACGCCACGGTAGCTGTTGCTGCATCTGCAGGGCCGCATGGGCCAGCAGCACGATGGTGATGCAGATGCAGCCGGCCACCAGCATGTTCATGTCGGCGAACTGCGCGCCCAGGAACCACAGCGGCTGCGTCAGCAGCACCAGCAACGTCAGGCGCGCCGTGCGCTGGCCGTGCCAACGGCGCACCAGCACGTAGAGGGCTCCGGCGCCCAGCGTCGCGGCGAGCAGCGAGGCCAGGCGCGCGGCCCACTCGATTTCGCCGAACACCGACATCGCCGCGGCGGTGATCCAGTAGAAGAGCGGCGGCTTGTGGAAAAAGGGCAGCCCGGCGAGCGTTGGCACCGACCAGTCGCCGGAGCGAATCATCTCCAGCGCCACGCCGGCATAGCGGCCTTCGTCGGGCAGCGTCAGCGGCCGCAGCCAGGCGGTGGCCGCCAGCCACGCGAAGCTGAGGGCCAGCACGGCGGCGGCCTGCAGCCAGACAGCGTGCGACACGCGGGTGTCGCGTGTCGCCGGCAGCGAAACGGGCAGGACTGGGCCATTCATGCCTGGAGATGTGCAGTGTGGAGGCTGCGAGTTTTGCGGTTGCCGCCTTAAGTGCCGATTAAGCGTGGCGCAAGGATTCCTTGGCGAATCAGACATGTGCAGCCACGACAATCCGACCCACACGCCGCCATGATCGACAAACGTTTCTTTCCGCGCCAGGTCGTCGAATCCAGCGGCAACCGCTGGGATTGGGCGTTGCTGCCGCTCGTGCTCGCCATCCTCGTGGCGCTGGCCTATGGCGGCTCGCAAATGGCGCGGCCCTATCAAGTGGGCGATGCGCTGGCGATCACGCTCGACCCGGCCGCGCTGCCCTACTACCTGTTGCGCACCACGCTGCGCATGTTCCTCGCGCTCGGCGCGTCGCTGGTGTTCGCCTGCGTGTTCGCGGCGCTCGCGGCCAAGTACAAGGCGGCCGAGCGCGTGCTGGTGCCGCTGCTCGACATCCTGCAGTCCATTCCCATCCTCGGTTTCCTGTCGATCACGGTGACAGGCTTCATCGCGCTCTTCCCCGGCAACCTGTTCGGCGTGGAGTGCGCCGCCATCTTTGCGATCTTCACCTCGCAGGCCTGGAACATGGCCTTCAGCCTGTACCAGTCGCTGCGCACGGTGCCGGCGGAGCTGCAGGAAGCGGCACGCGTGTTCCAGCTCTCGGGCTGGCAGCGCTTCTGGCGCCTGGAGCTGCCCTTCGCCATGCCCGGCCTGCTGTGGAACATGATGATGTCGATGTCGGGCGGCTGGTTCTTCGTGGTGGCCTCGGAAGCCATCTCGGTGTCGAACCAGAACATCAAGCTGCCGGGCGTGGGCTCCTACATCGCGATGGCCATTGAGGCACGCAGTCTCGGCGCCATCGCCTGGGCCATTGGCGCCATGTTCATCGGCATCGTGCTCTATGACCAGCTGTTCTTCCGCCCGCTGATAGCCTGGGCCGACAAGTTCCGCTTCGAAGAAGGCACCACCGAAGCCGCACCGCAGTCGTGGCTGCTGACCTGGCTGCGCCGCACCGACCGTGCACAGTTGCTGTGGCTGCGCGGCGTGGCTGTGCTGGAGCGATCGTTCATCATGTTCAGGCTGAGCCATGACGGCACCTCGATCCGCGCCCGGGCACGTGCGCCGCACCCCACGCTGTCGCGTGCCTGGGATGCGCTGGTGGCTGCGGCGGTGCTGCTGGCCGCGTGGCAGCTGGTGACCTTCATCCACCGCGAGGTGGGCTGGGCCGAAGCGGCGCATGTGTTCGTGCTCGGCTTCTACACGATGCTGCGCGTGCTGGCATTGATCGCCCTTGCGGCGCTGGTATGGGTGCCGGTGGGCGTGTGGATCGGCATGAACCCGCGCTGGGCCGGGCGGCTGCAGGCCGCGGCGCAGTTCATGGCGGCCTTTCCGGCCAACCTGATGTTCCCGATCGCGGTGGTGCTGATCGTGCGCTGGCACCTCGACCCCGACATCTGGCTCTCGCCGCTGATGGTGCTGGGCACGCAGTGGTACCTGCTGTTCAACGTGATCGCCGGTGCCTCCACCATCCCGGCCGAGCTGCGCTATGCGGCGCAGAATCTCGGCCTGCGCGGCTGGCTCAAGTGGCGGCGCTACCTGCTGCCTGCCGTATTTCCAAGTTTCGTCACCGGCGCCATCACCGCCAGCGGCGGCTCATGGAACGCGAGCATCGTGGCCGAGTACGTCACGTGGGGCGACACCACGCTGCAGGCGCAGGGCCTGGGCAGCTACATCGCCCACATGACGGCCATCGGCGACTTCCCGCGCATCGCGCTGGGCATCGGTGTGATGTGCGTCTTCGTGATGGGCATGAACCAATGGGTCTGGCGGCGGCTCTACCGCATGGCCGAAGACCGCATGCATTTCTGAACTGGATCCGGGGCAGCTCATGGCACAAGCCATCGTGGAACTCAAAGGCGTCGGCAAGTCGTTCCGCTCGGCCGACGGCACCGCACGATCGGTGCTCGAAGGCGTGGATTTCCGGCTGGCCGAGGGCGAGATCGTCTCGCTGCTGGGGCAATCGGGCTCCGGCAAATCGACGCTTCTGCGCATCCTCGCGGGCCTTGTCAACGTCGACGCGGGCGAGGTGCGTCACCGCGGCCAGCCGCTCTTCGGGCCGGCGCGGGGCATCAGCATGGTGTTCCAGTCGTTCGCGCTGTTCCCGTGGCTCACCGTCCAGCAGAACGTCGAGCTTGGCCTCGAGGCGCGCGGCATGCCGCCGGCCGAGCGCGCGCGCCGCGCCGAGGCCGCCATCGAGCTCATCGGCCTGTCCGGCTTCGAGGGGGCGCTGCCGCGTGAACTCTCGGGCGGCATGCGCCAGCGCGTGGGCATCGCGCGGGCGCTGGTGGTCGAGCCCGAGGTGCTGCTGATGGACGAGGCCTTCTCGGCGCTCGACGTGCTCACCGGCGAGCGCCTGCGCGAAGACATCCTCGAGCTGTGGACCAGCCGCCAGATGCCGACCCAGGCCATCCTCGTCGTCTCGCACAACATTCAAGAAGCGGTGCTGATGGCCGACCGCGTGCTGATCTTCGCGAGTGACCCCGGCCGCGTGCGTTTCCAGCTCTCGGTGCAGCTGCCGCGTCCGCGCGACCCCGACAGCCCCGAGGTGCGGCAACTCGTCGACGAGGTCTATGCCCTGATGACGGCCGGCAGCGCGCGTGCCGGCCGTGCTGCCGAGGGCCCGGTGCAACTGCAGATCGCGCACCGTTTGCCCGAGGCCGACATCGGCCGCATGGAAGGCCTGCTCGAGATGCTGGCCGACGATGCCTTCGCCGGCCGCGCTGACCTGCCCCAGCTGGCCGAAGAGACCGAGCTGACCGACGACGAACTGCTGCCCGTGGCCCAGGCGCTCACACTGCTGGGCCTCACGCAGCTGGACAGCGGCGACCTGAACCTCACGATGCTCGGCCGGCAGTATGTCGACTCGTCGCACACCGCGCGCCAGCAGCTGTTCGGGCAGACCTTGCTCGCACGCGTGCCGCTTGCCGCGCACATCCGCCACAGCCTGGCGCAGGAGAGTTCCGGCGAGCTGCCCGAAGAGCCGTTTCTTCGCCTGCTCAACGAAAGCCTCGACGCGGCCGAAGCCGAGCGCGTGCTGCGCACCGCCATCGAGTGGGGCCGCCATGGCGCGGTCTTTGAGTACAACTACAACACCGGTCTGATCCGTCTGCCGGAAGACGCAACTTGAATCAAACCCAAGGCCGCTCACGCAGTATTCTCTGCGGCACCTGCCGCGAAATGACCCATCGCCCTCCTCCATGACCCTGCCCAAACCGCCCATCCCCCGCTTCGACACCTTCTACAAATACGACGCCCTGACCCGGTTGCTCTTCGACTACGCCGACGCGTACCCGGCGTTGCTGCAGGTCGTGGCCATCGGCAAGAGCCATGAGGGCCGCGACATCTGGGTCGCAACCGTCACCAACACGCAGACCGGACTCGCCGAAGACAAGCCCGCGTTCTGGGCCGACGGCAACATCCACGCTGCCGAGCTGACCGCCAGCACCGCCTGCCTGTACTACCTGCACCAGCTGCTCAGCGGTTACGGCACTGACCGCGACATCACCCACCTGCTGGACACGCGCACCATCTACATCTGCCCGCGCCTGAACCCCGACGGTGCCGAGCTCGCGCTGGCCGAGCGGCCACGCCACATCCGCTCGTCGACACGCCACTACCCGTTCGACGAAGAGCCGGTCGACGGCCTGACGATGGAAGACGTGGACGGCGACGGCCGCATCCTCTTCATGCGCGTGCCCGACGCCATGGGCAGCTACAAGAAGTGCGCACAAGACCCGCGGCTGATGGTGCCGCGCGAGCCCGGCGAGTTCGGCGGCGAGTACTACCGGCTGATGCCCGAGGGCCTGATCACCAACTACGACGGCCTCAGCATCAAGGTCAACAAGGACCTCGAAGGCCTGGACCTCAACCGCAACTTCCCGGCGTTCTGGCGGCAGGAGTTCGAGCAGACCGGCGCCGGCCCCTACCCGACCAGCGAGCCCGAGGTGAAGGCGATGGTCGACTTCATCCTCAAGCACCCCAACATCGGCGCGGCCATCAGCTACCACACGCACAGCGGCGTGATCTTGCGGCCCATGGGCACGCAGAGCGATGACGACATGATTCCCGAAGACCTGTGGGCCTACAAACGCTTCAGCAGCATGGGCCAGCAGCTCACCGGCTACCCTGCCATCAGCATCTGGCACGACTTCAAGTACCACCCGAAGGAAACCATCTCCGGCACGCAGGACTGGGTCTACGAGCACCTGGGTGCGCTGTTTTGGGTGGTCGAGATCTGGGCGCCCAACAAGGAGGCCGGCATTGGCGACTACAAGTGGATCGACTGGTACCGCGAGCACCCGGTCGAAGACGACCTGAAGCTGCTGAAGTGGAGCGACGAGCAGTGCGGCGGCCAGGCCCACGTTGACTGGAAGCCGTTTCACCACCCGCAGCTCGGCGCGGTCGAGATCGGCGGCTGGGACAAGATGAACTTCTGGCGCAACCCGCCGCCGCATCTGCGTGAGCGCGAGGCCGCGCGCTTCCCGAAGTGGATGACGCAGGTCGCGCTCAGCCTGCCCAAGCTCGAGGTGCTGCGCACCGAAGTGCGCGCCCTCGGCCCCGACACCTGGCGCGTGCGCTTCGCTGTGTGCAACAGCGGCTGGCTGCCCGCCTACGTGAGCAAGCGGGCCCTGCAGCGCAAGACGGTGCGCGGCGTGATGTTCGAGATCCACCTGCCACCGGGCGAAGCCACCGTCTCGCTGGTCAGCGGCAAGGAGCGCGTCGAAGGCCCGCAGCTCGAAGGTCACGGGCCGAAGAGCACGCTGCAAGCCTTTCTGCCCGGCGGTGAAGTGACGGCCGACCGCGCCGTGGTCGAGTGGGTGGTGCGGGCACCCAAGGGCACCAAGCTCGCGCTCAGTGCCAGGGCGGACCGGGCGGGTGCCGTCAAGACCGAGGTGTCGCTGGACTGAGCCCGCGCACAAGACCTGAACTGCTTCAGGTCTTGTGGCTGGCGAAGGCCCTTGCGCCTGCAGGCGCAAGGGCTGAGTTCGCGCGCAAACCCCGAACTGCTTCCGGATTTGCGACTGGCGAGGGTTGTTTTGTTCAATACAAGCGGGCAGGTGCACTCATAGGCTCGAACACGTCGAATCTCCCGAGGTGTTCATCCATGAGTCTCTTGCTGTCGATGGCCGGCTTTGCGCTGGCGTCATCGATCTCTCCCGGCCCGGTCAATCTGGTGGCGCTGAGCGCGGGTGCGCGCCACGGCCTCTATGCCAGCATGAAGCACGTGACCGGGGCGACCGTCGGCTTTTGCCTGCTGTTGTTGCTCACCGGGTTCAGCCTGCAGGAGCTGCTGAGCCGCTGGTCGGGCTCGATGCAGCTCATCCAGTGGGCCGGTGTGGCCTTTCTCTTCTACATGGCTTTCAAGCTAGCCGTCGACAAAGGCGACTTGCAATCGAGCGGCACAGCGGCCGGCCCGTCGATGCTGACGGGCGCCGCGATGCAATGGCTCAACCCCAAGGCCTGGCTGGCGTCAGTGGCTGGCATGGGTGCTTACGCGGCGAGCGGTGACGGCAGCGAGGTGCTGCAGTTCAGCGCGATCTACTTCGTGATCTGCTACGCGTCGATTGCAACCTGGGCATTCGCTGGGGTGCGCCTGCAGCATCGGCTTCGCGATGCACGGCGTGTGCGTTGGTTCAATCGGGGGCTGGCCGTCATTCTGGTGGCGAGTGCCGTTCAGATGATGGCGTGACTCTCGCTTGAGCCTCGCGACCGGGTTCTGCCCATGAGCTGCGGTACTGCCCCGGCGTGACCGCCATCGAGCGTCTGAAGGCGCGCTGGAAATGGGCCTGGTCTGCAAAGCCGGCTTCCACGGCAACCTCTGCGATCGGCCGGCCCTTTCTGAGCTGAGCCCGCCCGTATTGCACGCGGCAGTTCACCAGGTAGGCATGAGGTGTCATGCCGAACTGCCGCTTGAACGAGCGGACCAGGTGGGTCGCTGACAGACCCGCCGCGGCGCCGATCTCGTCGAGTGTCGGCGCCTGCGAAAGGTGGGTGCGTATGAACTCTGCTGCGCGCGCCAGCCTTGGGGCGGAGGCTGTCGATGATGCGGGGGCGGGGTCGAGCTGCTGTTGCAGCCCAGAGAAGAAGGCGAATGCGGCGCTGCTCTTGTGCAGCGGCTCTGCCTGCGGGCTCGTGAGGGTTGCGTGGAGCCGCAGCAGTTCGGCATGCAAGCTGGCATCTTGTGTCAGCGTCGTCGAGAAGGGCCGGAAATCGCGGTTCGGGCTGAAGCCCAGATCGCGCTGCAGTTCGGCGAGCCAGGCGGTGTCCACGTACAGCATGTGGTACGACCAAGGCGACCCGCCAATGGGGTTGCACGCATGAACGTCGCCCGGGTTCATCATCACCACGCTGCCGGCGCTCGCGCGTTCGACCAACCGGCCGTTGAGGTAGTCGCAATGCCCCTGCGTGATGGCGCCGATGGAGAAGGTCTCATGCGCATGGCGGCCATAACAGACGAGGCGGCCGTCATCCACCGAGCGGGCTTCGACAAAGGGCAGGGCTGCGTCGCGCCAGAACCTCGGAGTCGTGGCCGGCTGCGCAGAGGGCTTGCGGCCTGCCATCTCAGTCTTCGCCCAATTCGTCGCTCGAGGCGGTGCGTGGCAACAGCGGGGCCTCGCTTATCGCCTCGCGCCACACCTTCTTTGGCAAGAAGGTGCGCAGTTGCTCGATGGCCTTGTCCATCAGCAGCGGGTGCAGCTCGTGGCCGATGCCGGGCAGCACGTCGGCCGTCACGTCGCCACCCAGCGCGACCAGGCGTTCGGCCGAATCGACCGCCGGCGCGGGCGAGATCACCGGGTCGCTCAGGCCGTGGAAGAAGTGCACCGTGGTGTCGTGCGGCGCATGCGCCGGCTGCACCGCATGCCGGCCCGAGAACGCGAGCACGCGCCCGGCCAATGCGGGCTCGGCTTGCACCGCCTCGAGCGCCATGATGGCGCCCTGCGAGAAGCCGGCCAGTGCGGTGCGCTCCCATGTCATGTCGAACTGCTGCTGCAGTGACCGCACCAACGCGATGAACTTCGGCATGGCCGCCGCCACCCGGTCGACACGGTTGGTCTCGCTCACGCCGCGCACAGAAAACCATTGCCAGCCGGCGCCGCCACCCGGTACGCCGTCGAAGGCATCGGGCGCGTCGAGGCAGATCACTGCCGCCTGCGGGTACTCGGCGACCAGGCGCTGCGCGAGCGGCGTCATGTCCGACGCACTGGCGCCGACGCCGTGGAACAGCACGAACAAGAGTTCGGTCGGCCCGGAGGCGGGCAGGTGGGCGAGTGCGGTGGCTGGCATGCGAAGCGTTGAAGCGGTCGAGCCCGGAGTTTGCACCCGCCGACGTGCCGTCGTGGCGGGCGGGGCATTGCAAAACCAATGTACACTGGTACCATGGTATCTTACTGACAAGAGTGACCACCATGCCCAGATCCGAAGAAGCCGAAGCCATCCCCGTCGAACGCATCCAGACGGGCGTGCGTCTCGAGAAGCGGCTCGTCAAGGTGCTCAAGGCCTTGGCCGAGTACAAGGAGGTGACGCTCGGTGACCTGATCGAAGGCATCGTGCTGCATGCGTTCGAGAGCAAGCCCCCGTTCTCCAAGGACACGCTGGCGATGATCGCCAAGCTGAAGGAGATCTACGGGCTCGAACTCGGCGCCAGTGCGAGCCATCGCATGTCCGACCGGAAGGGAGCGTGAGTCCTGCTTGTGCGAAGTCCATGAACTTGCATCGTCAACTCATGGAGCTGTCTCATGTCTCATCACCGCTTTCTCGCGCACACGATTCGCATCGCCGCGCCCATCCAGCCCTGCCAGAGGTTCTTCACCCCCGCGGGTGAAGAACTGTGGGTCGACGGCTGGCGACCCAGCTACCTGCACCCCGCCGACGGGCGCACCGAGCGCGGCATGGTCTTCACCACCGGGGCAGGCGACGACCTCACCATCTGGAGTCTGGTCGACTTCGACACTGAGGCTCATTGCGCTCGCTACACGCGGGTGACCCCGTCGTCGCGCAGCGGCTTTGTCGAGATCCGATGCGTCGAACTCGACGCCGGGTCGACGGCGGTGACGGTGAGCTACACGCTGACCGCATTGACACCCGCTGGCGTGACCATGCTGGCGGCATTCGACGCGCCGGCCTTCGCAGACATGATCGAAGGCTGGCGTGTGTCGATCGAAGCGCGCTTGCCGCAGCTGCTCGCGGCCAGCATCCGCTGATGCCTGAGCTCAGCAGCCGTCGCCCATCTTCGCCATGCCTTGTTTGATTTCCTCCGGCGTCAGGTCACGCTGATGCGTGGCCAGAGACCACATGTGGCCGAACGGGTCTTGCAGCTGGCCATAGCGGTCGCCCCAGAACATGTCGGCAAGCGGCATCTTCACCTTGGCACCGGCGGCCACCGCCTTGGCGAAGGCGGCGTCGACGTCGGTGACGTAGAGATGGAGTGTCACCGAGGTGCCCTTGAGCTTATTCGGGCCCACCACGCCCATGTCGGGCCACTCATCGACCAGCATCAAGACCGAGTCGCCAATGCGCACCTGCGCGTGCATGATCCGGCCGTCCGGCCCGGGCATGCGGGACACTTCGGTCGCGCCGAAAGCCTTCTTGTAGAACTCGATCGCGGCTGCGGCGCCGTCGCACACCAGGTGCGGGGTCAGGCTGCGCATGCCTTCGGGGATGGGTTTGACAGAAGTCGTGGGCATTGGAACCTCCAGAAAAAAAGTGGATTGAGGCGGGCGCGGCACCGAAGACAAAGCGGCTGCTCCCAATCATCACGACGAACGGGGAGGTTCATTTTCGACACCCGATGGCCGGATGAAAACCCTTTGACCACGCCGGCGTAGCGGCTGAGGTGAGCCTGCCGCTTGCCTCGGGTATGAAGACTGCATGGCAACACGCAGCCTCACGAAATACAGACGTCACCAAATCGCAATTTTTTTGACCCATGGCATCCCGACTCCGCACCCTCACCATCGAGCCGCTCACCGCCGAGGCCTTTCGCCCCTTCGGCGACGTGATCGACATCGCCTCGTCGCTGAACCACTTCACGATCAACGAAGGGTATGCCGAGCGCTACGACGATCTGGCCCGCATCGACGTGGGCCGTGAGGCAGGCTACCCACGCCTCAGCATCTTTCGCGCGAAGCCTCGCAGCCTGCCGTTTGCGTTGTCACTGCTCGAACGGCACCCGCTGGGCAGCCAGGCCTTCGTGCCGATGTCGCCCCAGCCTTACCTCGTCGTCGTGAGCGAGGGGGGTAACACGCCCGACCTCGCATCGATCCGCTGCTTTCGTGCCGCGCCTGGGCAGGGTGTGAACTACGCCCCCGGCACCTGGCACCACCCGCTGCTGGCCTTGCATGAGGTGTGCGACTTCGCGGTGGTCGACCGCGGTGGCCCTGAAGGCATCGCCAACTGCGACGAGGTGGCACTGCCTGCCAGGGCGTACTGGATCGATGCCTGACGCACCTTGACCACCATGAAAAACGGCACCCGAAGGTGCCGTTGATCACTGAGGCAAGACGCGCTCAGAAGTTGTGCTTCAGGCCGAGGGCGAGGGTGTTGCCGTTCGACAGGCCGGTGAGCTTGTCATTCATCACCAGCGCGTAGATGTCGGTGCGCTTGGAGAGGTAGTAGTCGTAGCCCACGGTCAGGGTCTTGTTGATGATCTCGGGCCGGGTGCCGGCAGCGTAGTTCTTCGCATTGCCGTATTGCGCCAGCAGCTTGCCCGCGCCGATCGGGGCCGTGGCGCCGATGCCATAGATCGTGCTCTTGGTGTCGGTCGTTGCTTGCGTGGTCACGCGGCTGAACTGACCCATCAGCTTGACGACCTTGAAGTCCCACGACGCGCCCACCTGCGCGGAGGCCTGGTTGTCGAAGCCGAGGGACTGGATGGCCGGCGTGAAGGAGCTGATGCCTTGCTGCACGCGTTGGTACGCCACCGTGGCAGCGAACGGGCCGTTGAAGTACAGCGCGTTGGCACCTGCGTTGCGGCCCTTCTGCGTGCCTTCGCCCAGCGCGCCTTGCAGGTTGATGCTCAGGCCGCCCATGTTAGGGCTCTGGTACAGGATGGAGTTGCTCCAGCCGGTGTCGCCCAGCCAGGCCAGCATCTGCGAGTGCACCGAGCTGGGCGTCAGCACCTGGCGGATCGACGGCGAGTAGCCGAACGAGTCGGTGAAGGCGTTGAAGACCAGTGTGGAGACGAAGAACTGGTTGGTGGTGCGGCCGAGCGTGGTGGTGCCGAAGTCGCCCGACAGGCCGACCCAGGCGGCGCGCGCCCAGAACACGTCACCACCGAAGCGGCCGGATTCGCCGGTGTCTGAACGCAGGAAGGATTCGATTGCGAACTTGGCCTTCAGCGTGCCGCCCAGGTCTTCGGTGCCACGGAAGCCGATGTAGCTGGTGGCCATGTTGCCGCTCTGGGCCTTGTCGACCTTCTGGGCGCCCGCGTCCTGGAATTGGCCGGCAGACATGTCCACCAGGCCGTACAGGTTGACGGACGATTGTGCGAACGCGGTGGCCGACAGGCACAGCGTGGCCGCGGCCAACGCGATGGACTTGAGGGGGCGACGGATCATTAAGGGGCACTCCAACGGTTGATGTTTTGGGAAGAAATTAACTCGCGCAACTTGTATGCAAGTGCCATACCTGCGGCAGTTGCTTCAATCGCTTGCATTGTGGCGGCCCGGCCCGCACTGGCCTTGCCGCAGAATGGGGGCCGCTTCCTGGAGACCCGCCCATGGACCTCAGCGTCAATGGCCAGACCCGCACCGTCGCCGATGCCGACGTCGACCCCAACATGCCTTTGCTGTGGGTCCTCCGAGATGTACTGAACCTGACCGGCACCAAGTTTGGGTGCGGCGTGGCCGCCTGCGGCGCATGCACGGTGCACCTGGACGGGCAGGCCGTGCGCTCGTGTGTGACGCCGCTGGCCTCGGCCGTCGGCAAGCCGGTGCGTACGATCGAAGCGCTGGGCACCGCCGAGCAGCCGCATGCCTTGCAAAAGGCGTGGGTCGCCCACCAGGTGCCGCAATGCGGCTACTGCCAGAGCGGCATGCTGATGGCTGCGGCCGGCCTGCTCGCCAAGAACCGCGACCCGTCGGACGCCGACATCGACGCCGCGATCACCAACATCTGCCGTTGCGGCACCTACCCGCGCATTCGCGAGGCCATCAAGACCGCTGCCAAGGCCTTGCGCGGCGGTGACACGGGTGCGTCGCCACGCGCCGGGGCGGCCGCATGAAGCGACGCAGCATGCTGCTGCTGGGCGCTGGAGCGGCCGGCACGCTGGTGGTGGGTTGGGGTGTGCTGCCGCCGCGCAGCCGCCAGGGTGGTGCCGACACCTTGCCGGTGGTCGACGGGGAAGTCGGCCTGAACGGCTGGATCAAGATCACCGCCGACGGCCATGTGCTGCTCGCAATGCACCGCAGCGAGATGGGCCAGGGTGTGCACACCGCGCTCGCGATGCTGGTGGCCGAAGAGCTCGACGTGTCGCTGGCCAAGGTGCGCCTGGTCCAGGCCGGGCGAGACAAGCTCTACGGCAACGTGGCCGGCTTCGTGGCCGCGTTGCCGCTTCACCCGAGCGACATGGAGCCCGGCCGCGAGACGCAGGGCGTCAAGGCCGGGCGGTGGATCGTCTCGAAGTTCGCGCGCGAACTGGGCATCAACATGACCGGCGGCTCGTCCAGCGTCGCCGACGCCTGGGACGTGCTGCGCCTGGCGGGCGCCACGGCGCGCACCCAGCTGCTCGGTGCGGCATCGCTGCAATGGAAGCTGCCGTTGGCCGAGCTCGTCGTGGCCGATGGTGTCATCAGCCACCCCTCGGGGCCTACGGGGCACTACGGCGAATTCGCGAAGGCGGCGGCGGTAACGCCCGCGAGCACGGTCGCCGTGAAAGAAGCCAAGGACTGGAAGCTCATCGGCAAACCGGTGCCGCGCATCGACCTGGTCGCCAAGACCAATGGCAGCGCCGGCTTCGGCATCGACGTGCGCTTGCCAGGCATGGTCTACGCCGTGGTGCGCCACTGCCCGATGTTGGGCGGAAGTTTCGGTCGCATCGACAGCGACGCCGCGATGAAGCTACCCGGTGTCGAACGCGTGGTGCGCCTCGGCCCTTACGCCGGCTCGACCGCCGGCGTGGCCGTGGTTGGCCGCAGCAGCTGGCACGCCAAGCAGGGCGCGCAGGCGCTCGACATCGAATGGCGTGCGCCACCGGCCGGCGTGCTCGATTCCAAGCAGATCGCCGCTGCGCTGGAAGCCACAGCGAGACACGCCGCTACCACGCAAGGCGGCTTCGCTTTCTACGCAGCGGGCGACGTGCAAGCCGCCAGTGCGGCGGCAACGCGGCGCATTGAAGCCGTGTACCACGCACCCTATCTGGCGCATGCCGCGATGGAACCCATCAACTGCACGGCGCAGGTGAAAGACGGCAAGGTCGAGGTCTGGGCACCGACCCAGCTGCCCGGCATGGCGCTCGCGCTGGCGGCGCGCACCGCAGGTGTCAGCGAAGACGCGGTGACCTTGCACGTCACCTACCTCGGCGGCGGCTTCGGCCGCCGGCTCGACATCGACTTCGTCGGCCAGGCCGTGCGCGTCGCCCTCGAAACCAATGGCCGGCCGGTGCAGCTGCTGTGGCCGCGCGAAGAAGACATCACGCACGACTTCTACCGCCCCGCGGGCGCGGCGGTGATGCAGGCCAGCATCGATGCGCAAGGCGCGATCACCAGCCTGGCCATCACGAGCGCCGGCGATGCGGTGACGCCTCGCTGGATGGAGCGCGGCCTGCCTGCGCTCTCCGGCCCCATCGACCTGCCCGACAAGACCGCGAGCGAAGGCCTGTTCGACCTGCCCTACGGCATCGCCAACCAGCGCATCGCCCATGCCGCCACGCGCAGCGGCGTGCCAGTGGGTTTCTGGCGCTCGGTGGGCCATTCGCACAACGCGTTCTTCTCTGAATGCTTCATCGACGAGCTGGCATTCGAGACGAAGAAGGACCCGGTCGCGTTCCGCCTCTCCTTGCTCGCCGACATGCCGCGCCATAGGGCGGTGCTGAAGCTGGCCGCTGACAAGTCGGGATGGGGCAAGCCCTTATCTGCAGGACGCGCGCGTGGCGTGGCGCTGCATGAGAGCTTCGGCAGCATCGTGGCCGAGGTGGTCGAGGTGTCGCTCACCGACGGCAAACCGGTGGTCCACCGCGTGGTGTGCGCGGCCGACGTCGGCATCGTCGTCAACCCGGGGATCGTGGCGCAGCAGATGGAGAGTGCGGTGATCTTTGGCTTGAGTGCCGCGCTCTATGGGCGCATCGACATCGTGGGTGGTGTCGTGCAGCAGACTAACTTCCCGAACCATCCGGTGTTGAGGCTAGCGGACGCGCCGCGGGTCATCGAGACGCATTTGATGGCGAGTTCGAATCCGCCTGGCGGCGTGGGCGAACCGGGGACGCCGCCCATCGCGCCGGCGGTGGCGAATGCGTTGTTTGTTTTGACGGGGAAGAGGGTGAGGGCGTTGCCGTTGGTGGGTTGAGTTTCTGTTTGCCCGCTTCGCGTATTTGGTTCTTCTGCCTACCGGCGGGTGCGCCGGGTAGTCGCCCCGGCGGGCGAGTCACTTTCATTTGTCGCGTCAAATGAAAGTAACCAAAGCAAAGACGCTTTCCACTTTGCTGTACCGCTTCGGCTGCTTCCTTCCGCGACTTGTCGCCTGCGGACAGACTCGGACCACGGCACACCTGTTCAACGTACCCCACCCCTCGGCTCGCTGCGCATCGTCATCACGCACGATGCGAAGCGAGGCGGGATAGGGGATGTTTGCGAAGGAAACGACCGTATTGCCCTTGGGCCCCGTGGGAGGCGTCGAGGAGCACAGGGGTTTGGGGCCGCGTGCGCAGCACGCTTCGTGAACTGACTTCGCGCGGTTGTTTGAGCGCAGCGACCGCAGGCCGCGAAGCGAGTTCGGCGCGAGGCCCCAAATCCCGAGCACCGCAGAGCAGTCGGCCCTAGGCCGACCGCCTCCGTCGGGTCCCCCTTTCTTTGGTGACTTTCTTTCGGGGAAGCGAAAGAACAGTTACTGCCCTGTCGGGGGCATATCCCGACAACAGCATCACGCAGTGAGAAGAACCATTTCGCGAATAGCGGCACAAGGCTCCGATACCTCAACCCGAACGACCAGAGACCCCTCCCACCGCCCTGATCAACGCCCGCCTCAACCGATGCGCATCAATCGGCTTGGTGAGAAAGTCATTCATCCCTGCCGCCAGCGCTTCCTCCCGCTCGGAGACCAGCGCTGCTGCCGTCAACGCAATGATCGGCAACTCCTCCGCCGAGTGCATCCCGCGCAAGCGCTTCGCTGCTTCATGCCCGCTCAATCGCGGCATCTGCACATCCATCAGCACCGCATTGAACGGCCGCTGTTCGGCCAAGGCACGTTCTACAGCGGCCACGCCCTCGACTCCGTCGATCGCCTGTGTCACCTCGATGCCCCATTGCTCAAGCATGGCCACACCGATCATCATGTTGACGGCGTTGTCTTCGACCATCAGCACGCGCATGCCGGCCAGGCGTTCGATGTCCCGCGCTTCCACCTGCGGGTCGATCACCGGGGCGTCAGTCTTCGGCAGTGGCACCTCGGCCCAGAAGCGGCTGCCCTGGCCCGGCGTGCTGTGCATGCCAACGGAGCCTCCCATCAAAGACGCCAGCTCCTTGCAGATCGACAGGCCCAGGCCGGTGCCGCCGAAGCGCCGGGTGGTCGAGTCGTCGGCCTGCGTGAAGGGCTGGAACAGGCGCCGCTGCGTGGCCTCGTCGATGCCGGCACCGGTGTCGCTCACGGTGAAGCGTATGTGGTGCGGGCAGGCCGGGTCGGTCGACTGCGCCACGCCGATCTGCACCCGGCCGCGGTCGGTGAACTTCAGGCCGTTGGTGATGAAGTTGCTGAGGATCTGGCGCAAGCGCACCGGGTCGCCGCTCACCGTGGCCGGCACGTCGTCAACGATGTGCATCTCCAGCTCGAGCGAGCGCGCCTGGGCAAGCGAGTGGTAGGCGTGGTGCACTGCCTTCAGCAGCCCGTGCAGGCTGAAAGGAACGGTCTCGAGGCTGAACTTGCCGGCCTCGATCTTCGAGAGGTCGAGGATGTCGGAGATGATGCCCGCGAGGCTTTGCGCACTGTCCTGAATCTGTTCCAGGTACTGCTGGCGGCGCGCGGCCTCGATGCCGGGTTGCATGGCCAGGTTGGCCAGGCCCAGCAGGCCGTTGAGCGGTGTGCGGATCTCGTGGCTGGTGTTGGCGAGGAAGGTGCTCTTGGCGCGGTTGGCGGCCTCGGCCACGTCGCGCGCTGCGGCCAGCGCCTGGTCGATCTGGCGACGCTCGGTCACGTCTTCGGCGATCCAGATGGTGCCGGCGCGCGTCGGGTGGGTCGGGTCTACCACCTGGGCCAACAGGCGGCACCAGAAGAGGCTGCCGTCGCGCCGCGCCATCTGCTGCTCGAACTCGACGAGCTTGCCCTGCGTCAGCAGCGGTGAAGCGATGCGGCCGAAGTTCTCGTAGTCCTCTTGGCTGCCCCACACCGCCGTGCCCGGCTCACCCACCAGGGTGCCGGCCTCCCAGCCGAACATGCTTTCGAAGCGCGGGTTGGCCTGCAGGAAGCGCTGGTCCCGCGTGAGGGCGATGCCGATCGACGCATTCTTGAGAATGGCCGCGTGCTCCAGTCGGGCGCGCTGGGTTTCCGTCACGTCGCGGCCATTCATCACCAGGTAGTCGCGCCCGTCCATGGAGAACCTGCCTGCCGAGACCAGCACCGTGACCGTCTGGCCCGACTTGGTCAGGAACAGCGTTTCCACGTCGGTAACGTCGTCGCCCGACTTCACCGCCGAGAGGATGCTCCGGCGCTGCTCGATGTCCTGCCAGATGCCCAGATCGAGTGAGCTCCGGCCCACCACCTCGTCGGCGGTGTAGCCGCACACGCGCGTGAAGCTGGCGTTGACCATCACGTAGGTGCCGGTCTCCATGTCGGTGAGCGTGATCAGGTCGGGGCTGGTGGCGAACAGGTGCGACAACATGGCTTCTGAACGCCGCAGCGCCGCTTCGATGGCCACGCGTTCGGTGATGTCGTGGTACAGCGCCAGCACCGCCGGCCCGTCGGGCGCGTTCACGCGCACGCCGTTGGCTTGCACCGTGATGCGCCGGCCGTCGATCGCGTGGAGCTGCACCTCGGCCAGGTCCAGGCTCTTGCCGATCGGTTGGGCCAGCAGCGTCTTCCGGCGCTCTTGCAGCACCTCGCGAGAGGAAGCGGGATAGAGCTGCGCCAGTTCGAAGCCGTTCATGTCCTCGGCCGATGTAAAGCCGAACAGCCGCGCGGCGCTGTCGTTGGCGAGCAGGGTGATGCCGTCGCGGTGCAGTACGAGCGGTGTGGGCGACAGCGAGAACAGTTCGCGGTAGCGGCTCTCGCTTTGCTGGTGCGCTTCACGTGCGAGCACCTCGGCGCTGACGTTGCGGCCCACACCCCAGTAGCCGGTGAAGTTGCCTTTGTCGTCGAAGTGCGGCCGCCCGCTCACGCTGAAATGCAGGATGCGGCCCGACGGGGTGTTGTAGCGAATGGCCAGGTCGCTGAAGCCACGCCGTGCCTCCAGGTCCTGGCGATTCGCTGACAACGCGGCTGGGTCGACCTGCATGTCCGGCGCCTCCCACGGGTGCAGGCCGAGCCTCGCGTCGGTCGAGGCAGACGCGCCGCTGAGTGGGCGGTTGACGATGCGGCTGAAGCGCAGCTCGGCGTCGAGTTCCCAGTACCAGTCGGCCGCAATGGCCAGCAGGCCGCGAAAGCGCTGCTCGCGCTCGGCCGCTTCCACCGCGGCACGCTGCAGCATGACCATCGCGGCTGCGAAGCACAACGCCAGCAGCAGGCAGGCGCCAACCAGCAGCGGTTTGATGCCCGGTTGGTAAGTCAGCGCAGAGCTGCCGCAGAACAAGGCACCGGTGATCGAGATGCCACACCCCATGCCGAAGAGCAGCCTGGCGACACGGCGGCTGAGCCCCAGGGGAGACGCAGCGACCGGATGGTCCAGCAGGGATTCGCGAGGTTCATTCATGCAGGAGCCCCGACGCGCGAAGGGTGCTGCAGTGTGGCCTGCGCTAGAGCGCGCGCGTGGCCTCGTTTTCCCCGTGTGCGGAAGGTGAAGACCGTGCCGCATTCAACGCCGCACGTGTCTGCTGCGCCGCTGCACGCGCGGCCGAGGCGAAGTCAGCACCCGACGATGCGTAGAGCACGGCACGCGACGAGTTCACCACGATGGGCGCATCGGGGCGCCACCCGGCACGCACCGTGGCCTGCGCATCGCCGCCTTGCGCGCCAACGCCTGGGATCAGCAGCGGCAGCGTGGGCGCCAGTTCGCGCACGCGGGCAATCTCGCCCGGGAAGGTCGCACCGACCACCAGGCCGAGCTGCCCGGTCTTGTTCCATTCGCCCTGAGCGAGGCGGGCGATGTGTTCGTAGACCATCGCGCCGCCTTCGAGCTTGCGCGCCTGCAGGTCGGAGCCGCCGGGATTGGAGGTGCGGCACAGCAGGATCAGCCCGCGGTCGGTGTAGCGCAGCCACGGTTCGATCGAGTCGAAGCCCATGAAGGGCGAGAGCGTCACCGCGTCGGCCTGGTAGCGCTCGAAGGCTTCGCGCGCGTACTGCTCGGCAGTGCTGCCGATGTCGCCACGCTTGGCGTCGAGGATCACCGGCACGCCGGGCGCCACGCGCTTGATGTGCGCCATCAGCCGCTCGAGCTGGTCTTCGGCGCGGTTGCCGGCGAAGTATGCGATCTGCGGCTTGAAGGCGATCACCAGGTCTTTGGTGGCGTCGACGATCGCGGCGCAGAACTCGTAGATGCGGCTCGCATCGTTCTTCCACGTGCCCGGAAACTTGGCCGGCTCCGGGTCGAGGCCCACGCAGAGCAATGAATCGTTGGCACGCTGCGCTGCGCTGAGCTGGTCGGTGAATTTCATCCTGCGTGCCCTCGATTTGTTGTGCGTGTCAGCCGATGCGCTTGGCCAGTTGGGCCCCAATGCCCGTGTAGCTGCCCGGCGTCATGGCCAGCAGCCGCGTCTTCTCGGCCTCGGGGATCTCGAGCGTGCCGATGAACTGCTGAATGGCTTCGCGCGTGATGGTCTTGCCGCGCGTGAGCTCCTTCAGGCGCTCGTACGGGTTGGGCAGCTTGTACCGGCGCATCACCGTCTGGATCGGTTCGGCCAGCACCTCCCAGGCGCTGTCGAGGTCGGCCGCCAAGGCCTCGC
>Ga0307515_10001784_pt1 | contig 47925 bp, 41 predicted proteins | sample 17_EM_MG_FD_194513 | JGI IMG/M metagenome (GOLD analysis project Ga0307515, IMG submission 194513) | Populus trichocarpa ectomycorrhiza microbial communities from riparian zone in the Pacific Northwest, United States - 17_EM | ecosystem: Host-associated > Plants > Roots > Unclassified | place... | reverse complement strand
TATATATATATATATATATATATATATATATATATATATATATATATGTTCATGTAATGTATATGAATGAAGTATTAATTTTCTATCGGATCCATAAGAATTCTAACAAACTTATATTTTGCTTGTAAATCTTTTAAACTCAATTAACACTCATTTGCATATTCTTAATTTGAATACTCTTATTTACTTGCTTGAACCAGGTGACCTTGCAAAGTCTAATCTTGTGATTCGTTTCTCGGCAATCCTATCACGGATGCCATTAGTCGAAGCTAATCTTGTAAATACGTTAGACTTTATTTACATTGAACATAATGTTTATTGTAATTGCATTCACTAGAAGAATTTTAAATTGTATAAGTGCAAAAAGGAGGGAAAATCACGCACCTGCTCCGCCTGTCTCGTGATTTCCCCTAACAGAAGATCCAATCCTGGTTGCTCCTCCTGAATCACAAGGAAGTTTTTGGTTATGATTCCTTCAAGTTGATTTTATAGAGAATCCATATTCATTCAGTACTCATATGTTACTTTCTATGCATGTTCATTTTCTCATAATAACAGACATACATATATCATGTATATTTTCAAAGTTAGTATCCCAATGTGCAAGTGTTCGTATGACTCAATTCTATTATATTCCTACATATAATATTCACGTGAAAGTCTACTGTTACTGTCTAACTTTGAAGTGATATTGTCCAACCGTTGTTGTTTGAACTGTTACTGTCCAACGGTTGCTGTTTGAATTATTACTGTCCAATTGTTGTTGTTTGAACAGTTGTTGTGCAACTGTTACTGTCCAACCGTTGCTGTCTGAACACTCATTAGATTTTTAACTATATCTAGAGTTCTAGAACTTCATTTTAAGTGAGATTGATCTCGTTAGAAAGCTAAGACACGAGGTTACAAGTTCTCTGATGTCTAACTTTGAATTGTTACTGTCCAACCGTTGTTGTTTGAACAGTTGTTGTCCAACGGTTGTTGTTTGAACAGTTGATGTCCAACTGTTGTTGCTTGAACTGTTACTGTCCAACTGTTGTTGTCGAACCTTTGCTGTTTGAACACTCATCAGATTTTTAACTATATCTAGAGTTCTAGAACTCCATTTTAAGTGAGATTGATCTCGTTGAAAAGCTAAGACACGAGGTTACAAGTTCTCTAAAGAAAGGAGAACCCGGTTCTGCCTCCAAGATAGTCAAAATTACTCATCAACCCATCAGTTCTACTGCCCTACAGAATCAGTCACGGTTCAGTCTCAGTTGGTAACCCATAACTGGAGTTCTACATCTCTAAATTGAGCAAGACCGGTTTTCTTGGTTAGCTAACAACCAAATCTACAATTTCTATGAAGGAACCCAATCCTAATTCCCTCATCCTCCTACCTAAAATCTCACCGAAAGTCAGGAGATAAGTCTGTCAAGATTCGTCTCCCCCTTCCCTTCACACAATACTTTCATAAACTACATACCACACATGAATTAACTTAATTTTAATAATAAGTACTTTTTTCTCAATTCATATCTAAGAACCCTAACCTATAATTCAATAGCAAGGCATCAATTCATTATCGAATTTGAAATGAATTGTTAAGATCATGTTTAGAATACTTTACCCGGTACAAATTAAGATTTTGATCTTCAACCAGTTGAAGATTTTCAACTCCCTCCTTTCTTTTCTTCTTGTTTAATTTCTTGTTAATCCATTGCTCACAAGTGTTTATCCCATCTATAAACCCTTAATCTTGGATGGGTTCTTGAAGTTTTAGTGTTTCTCTCTCTTGATTTTTCAAGAATGGGTATAAAACTTCATTTTTTCTCTCCTTATCGTTCTTGCAGATTTTTGGTGAGAAGAGAGTATTTATACTCTATAATTTTTTTTATTTGCATTTAGGCTCCATTTTCTTTAAGTGTGTTATTCTCTTCAATTAAATCCAACCCTCAACATTACTTGCTTATTATAATGTCTCGAATTATTTCACCCGAAAATTATATTCAAAAATTTCTGAATTCCTGTCTTTTATTTAACCATACACATTAATTTCCTCATTTTTATTTCTCATGTAGTTAGTTTTTAATTTAAGCAACCTTTATTTATTTATTTATTTATTTTTTCCCGGGTTTACAAGTAGATTTTTTAACACATATGCATCAATTTCTAAAATCACTAAAATTATATTATTAGTTGCTTTAGCTTCTTTTTTTTACAAATTATAAATTTTCATCAAATGGATGTTAAAAAGACTTTTTAAAATGGTGATTTAGAAGAAGAAATTTATATGGATCAACCAGAAGGTTTTGTTGTTCCTAGTTAAGAAAAAAAAGTTTGTAAACTTGTAAAATCTCTTTATGGTTCTAAACAAGCTCTAAAATAATGGCATGAAAAATTAATCAGGTTATGTCATTTGATGGTTTTTAGACAAATTGCTACTGATAAATGTGTTTATGTTAAACAAATTAAAAATAATTATGTGATTTTATGTTTGTATGTTAATGATATTATAATTTTTGGTAGTAATATTCAAGTTATAAATATTACTAAATCTTTCTTGTTTGAAAATCTTGATATAAAGGATCTTGGTCTGATTAATGTTATTTTAGGCAATAAATTATTGAAAAATAGCAATGGCTTTGCTTTAACTCAATCACTTTACATTGAAAATTATTTAAAAGGTTTAATTATTTTGATATATCTCATGTATGTGGTCCTTTCGATCCGTCTATTAAATTAAAAAAATGATGGTAAAAGTGTATCTCAATATAAATATTCATAAATTATTTAATCTTCATTATATCTAGCAAATCATATTAGATCTTATATAATATGTGTAGTTGGTAGATTAGGTAGATATATACATAATCATAATGCTTCACATTAGGGTGCTTTATAAAGAATTTTTAAATATTTAAAAGAAACAATTGATTATGCATTTCATTATATTGGTTTTCTTGTTGTAAATGAGGGATTTAGTAATGCCAATTGGATTTTTAATTCAAAAGAAACAAAATCTACTAGTAGATATGTGTTTACATTATTTACTAGTGTATTTTGTTGGAAATATATTAAACAAACTATAATTACTCATTCCATTATGAAAGCAGAAATTATTGCATTAGATTCTACTAGTTCAGAAATCAAGTAGCTTCAAAAAAATTTAATTTATAAATCAATTTTTTCTAAACCAATATCACCTATATCAATGCATAATGATTGTCAAGCTATTATAACTAAGGCTAAAAATAAATTTTTTAATGAAAAAATAAATCGTAATATCTCATGGTGTTATTTTTTTTTATTTTGTTAGATCTAAATACAACATTGCAGATCCACTTACTAAAGGTTTAACACGCCAATGAGTTATTCAATCGTAGAGGGAAATAGAATTGAAACCCTTAAATTAATCACCAATAGTGGAAAAATATATGGCAATCCCATGAATAAAATAGGACTAAAACTCTTAAATTAATCACTAATAGTGGAAACCTGTCTTTAAATATATGGCAATCAAATGAATGAAGTGGAACAGATAAAAACAAAATTGTTAGGTTATTGTTGGGTGATTTTTTATGGGGTGGTCTCGGGTCCAATTTCTATGATAATTTGCTCTCTATTATGATGGTTATAAAGAGTTAATCTTTGAATGAATCCAAATACAAAAAATCTTGCGGGATGTTGGTCACAAATTATTCTTGGAGGATTCACCTAAGTGAGAGTGGTGATGGGGTAGCCACTATAAATGCTTGGGCTACTATTAAAAACACTCATGAAACAAGATACATGCGCATGATAAAAAAAATAAAATGCAACATTGATAGAACCTCAAAATCACCCGTGTAATAAGTTTAAATTTGGTTCAAAGAACCTAGTTCAAAACATTTTGTTACTATGATTCTTCAAGTTAAGAATTATTAACATTAAGTGTAGGTTCAAACCATAAAGGTATCTAAACATATTATACAATATTAATTGCATATTTTTATTTTATTTTATTTATTATATGTATGAATAATTTTAAATCATGAGGGGGAATGTTTGAATATTGATTTAAAATTATAATTAATGATGGTTATTTTTTTTAATTAGTAGATTTTATTGACTTGGCAATTTAAATGGTTGACATTTATGATTAATTTAATTTCTTATGTTTAATTTTTTAAAATATATTTAGTAACTAATATATATATATATATATATATATATATATATATATATATAACAAATGTTTAGGATAGAAGTATATAATCTTTTCTTCATCAAAACTCTTAAAAATACTTTTTTTATTTTAATCTCTTATAAATCTCTACACATAATTTAAAATCCTTTTTTTTTATATTCTTTTTAAATTTTACTATACTTACTTTCTCATATTAACTTAAATGAGCAAAAGGATGATTGAAACGTTTCGGTAATTTTTTTTGCATTCAAAAATTCTAATAGATTATTGTATCTTGAAAAGAAGTGTGTTATATGCAAAATCATCCTTGTGCAGGGGGGGTGTTTTCTCTCTAAAAATAGCACTACTACGTGCCACAATCTCAAACTTCTTCTAAACTCTTCTTACCCTTTTCATATTTACTCTTAGTTCTTATTTTTATTATTGATTTTAGTTGTTAATTTAAATATTGAAAAAAAAAAACAAAAATCTCGGTGATATGTATTTGCCTAATTCTTTCAATATGTTTGATTTTTCCAAACATTTTTTTCTTGAATCACCAAGAAAAAAAATTAACAAATACATTTATATGTATAATAAAAAAGAAATTGTAAAACAAATCGAAATACATTATTTTTGAGTCCAATCAATCAACTACCATCCATGAGCGGAAACAATATAATGAGTAATAGCCTTTGTACAGTAAGATAGGAGGTCGAGAAAGACCAAGAGCTAAGCTCTTTAGAGCTCAGGATTATGGATTTATACTCCCCAGTAAAAGTAAAATTGGTGTGTGGTCGATTTAGAAATAGAAATTTCTAGTTGTACCAGGTCATCAACTATTTGCACTCCCCATAAAAGTAAAATTATGGATTCCTACTGAATAATTTTGTTCTTTTCAACAAGCAACCCCGCTGTTGATCACCACAACTGCAACCTTGGTGGTACCTCTAGCAGTTCAGTTGATTAAAGGAATTGATAGCACCTCCTTTATCATTCCTAACTAACAGCTCGCGTATTGTTTTATCAAGAAAAGAAACATTATATATTCTATGAAAATGCTTAATTTGAGTAAATTGTGATTACTGGGATGAAAAAAGGCACTGTGCAACATATCCAAATTACCCAACAGATAAAACTTGAACTGTTGGATGAAGCAGAAACATTTATGGAGGAAAAACTTTTATTAAGGGCCTTGATAGCATGAGTTTTTTGGGTTCTCTCTTTCGCTTTTAATTACATTCTACAGTCAGAAAATATACATCATGCATTGAAAGGATCTAAGGCAAAGTGGAAATAGACTTGTAACATCTGGAGAAGGAGAAGAAGGAGAAGGAGAAACCCTCACTTGGCTTGGAAAGTTGAAACAATAAGGATCCCTAGATCACAGTTCCGCTGGGAATCAACGCGTCCTTGATTACTGTGACAATCCCACTCTTTATGAAGTATCCATCAGTTTCCCTGGCTGCTTCTTGCACATTGTCACCATTAATGATCTGAAATTTTGCTATCTCACGTTAATTATCCATCTCAGGAATATATAATAAGCATGTGTGCAACTACAACTCCACATCAATGACCAGCATAACATCATAAGCAACATATAATGCCAACCTAAATGATGTAAGATGATAATCTCATGTTGATTGAAAATAAACTATTATGCTGGATGTTTTCGGTCTTCTAGTTTCTAATCAATAGTCATATTTATCTTCTAAAAACCTTTTTAGTGACAACTAACTGATTCTAGTAGACAAAGAAAATGAGTTTTGGTGATAGAAAAATGATTCTAGTAGACAAAGAAACTTCTAGCTAAGGTAATAAATAGGATCATGACCTTCACATTGTCCCCAATTCGAGCATTCTTGTCAATAATTGCTCTCTTGATATGAGAATTCTTGCCAATACCAATTGGAACGCTTCCCTTAGCAGCCAAATATCTCCTGTCAGCATCAGTCTGAAGCAACACAATTTAGAAAAACACACTCATTACAAATGAAAATGAAGTACTTAAAAACATGATCACTCCAGACATTTCAATGCCTACAAGCAAAGAAGAAACACTATACAGTAGACTGCTAATTCTCAGGGGCTATTACCTCATAATAATCTGCTCCCATTAATAATGTGTCTTCTATGATCGCACCTTCTGATATGCAAGACCGAAGACCAATCACAGAGTGGTGAATTTTACAGTTCTGAAAAGGACAAAAAAAAAAAAGTGAGTTAAGTGAACTCATTGGATATCCACAATAACTGCCACAAGATGTAAATGCAAATTCAGCATGACGATGAATAAGGCAGAGAAATTATTATTCATTACTCCCTCTAATCACATTTATGTAGGGTCTGTGAGTAATTTTCATAGGTGAACCACATTAGTTTGGGAGGGAGACCAATGATTTATTGAATACTTTTTTAAGAGACCAATGGTTTAGAACCTCAGAGTATAATACAATGAATGAACATGGCCAAGGCCAATCAACTACCAGGCCTTCCCAACCAAGAACATACCTTTATAACACAACCCTCACCAATAACACTATCCGTGACATCAGCATCAAGCATCTTGGATGGAGGCAAATAGCGAGGTTGAGTGTAGATTGGAGATGAACGGTCATAGAAGCTGCAAAGGGAAGTCCAAAAACATAGGCAAATGAAATTACAAGCAAGCTTATAGCATGGAAACAATTGTTGGACTGGAATAAGAACTACCTGAAATCTGGCACTGGCTTTTTAGTTATCCCAAGATTTGCATTATAAAATGCCTCAATTGTACCAATATCTTCCCAGTAGCCATCATATAAATAAGCTTGTACCTGTTAAGATACAAAGATTAGTGAAAATTGTAACTTCAAGAGATTGTGAAAGCAAGAAAGAGACAATTTTGATGCTGGAACATCCAGCAAATTATAATGCATCCATTTGTAAAGGAAAGACACGGTCTGATGCATCTAACCAATGTGCTTAAAGATTTTATGTCCATTAAAAAACAAAAAAAGAAAGAAAAGCCCATGTTTCTCATGCGGGGAGCACTATTATGGCTTCAACATAGCTGGAAAGGTGTGTGCTCCATTAAAATTCATTTATTGAAATACAGTTATATCTGAAAGTAATATACAAGAGGAACATGTAGAAAGATAATTGAACAAAAAGATACTCACTCTCATCCCAATAGAAGTAGCACCAGGAATAACTTCACTTCCAAAATCATTGGCTCCAGGAAACTTTTCTCTCAGCAGATCCAGCATCACATTCTTGCTGACAACATATATTCCCATGCTAGCAATGTAAGGCATCTCTTTTGCTCTCTCATCATCAAGACCTAAAATAGTAGTGTCAACCTAGAAGAAAACATAAAGTAACATTTAAAAATCATCTTCCTTTGGGAAATTGAAGCACGTATTCATAAGCAAATAAACTATCAGTCCAAATTTTGAGAAGGTCCACCTTCATAGCTTTCAATTGTTCTCCTTTGGGTTTCTCAGCAAATTCAATTATGCGCCCTTCTTCATCAATTTTCATCAAACCAAATGCAGTTGCACGTTTTTCGTCCATTGGCAGTGCAGCTACAGTGATATCTGCATCAGTTTCCCTGTGAGCTTGGATAAATCTCTCATAATCCATTCGGTACAAATGGTCGCCAGCAAGAACTAGGAATTCCAAAACATTGTGCTCCTCAAACAACCACAAATACTGTCTGACAGCATCTGCTGTGCCCTGTAGATCATTCCATCAAAATTCCATTACATAAAAAACTGGGCATCCAATCAGAACAAAAATTAGAGAGATAATTGGTGAGGAAGCTATCGATCAAAAACAAAAACTTTTAAAAACCAATCAGTAAAAACGCCAATCTAGTTTAATGATTCTTAAGAAAGATAAGTACACAGCCCAAGGGCGTAGAATGAAACTATTACCTGGAACCAATTGGGGTTCTCAGGACTCTGCTGAGCTGCAAGAACTTCAACAAAACCCTCATTCTTGTAGCCACCCATGTTGCTCGCATAAGCCCGTGAAAGGTGGCGGTTGAGAGAGGCAGAGTTGAATTGTGTGAGAACATATATCTTTGATATATTACTATTCAAACAATTGCTCACAGGAATATCAATCAGCCTGTAGTTAGCTCCTAAAGGAACAGCAGGCTTTGCCCTTTTCTTAGTAAGCGGGTAAAGCCGAGTCCCAGCTCCTCCTCCAAGAATAATTCCAAGAACACTCTGCCATAAACCATATCGCATTGTTCAATCAAATTACGAACCTCATCAAGCACAGATTATAACACATTCTCAGTAAGTAAATCTCCCATAAATAACAATACAATCATTTATTCTCTCATTCTAATCATAATTATTCATCGTTACGATCAAACCTAAATGAAGAAAGTTGGATCTAAAACACAAAATAATAACTCGGTATTTTAAATTAAGTGGTGGTGGTGGTGGTGGTGGTAATAATAACAATAATAATAATAATATGAGGAGGAGGAGGAGGAGGAGGAGGAGGTGGAGGAGAAAACTAACTCTGCTGGCGTCAGGGTCAAGACAAGTTTGAGAGTTCCTTGAATCCGAAACCGCTTTAGGAGAAACGATCATCGGAGTCCTCTCATTACGACCTGTATCCCGGCGAACGGAAAACGCCGTGGAGCAAACCTTCCCACCGGAGAGGTTGGAGGACGAGCTGAACGACAGGCTCCTAAATGCAGTTCTCCGGCTCAAATTCGACGAAGAAGAAGAAGACAACGAGGATGAAGACGGCGGCCTCATAACTCCGATCGCCGCCATACTCGCCATTTCTGTTAGAATCAGTACAGTATAGCTGGCTGGCTGGCTACAGTCTGTTTAAGTCCAGTCTAGTAAGATGAGGACTCTTTTCGTTGCTTTTTTTTTTATTTATTTCTGATTTTTGATGTGTCCTCGGGGACTGGCCCATTCATTTTGCAGGAATTTACGGGTTTGTTTAGCGTGATTTGGCGAGGAATTAAGGGTATTTTGGGGAGATGAATTGTGACTGGGAAAAAGATCTGCATGCCTTGATGGCCTCCCTCCGGTTATTTATTATTAATTTTAGTGGCTGTCATTTCAGGATTGCATTATTTTGACACAGTCACATGGGCCTTGCTATTTTGTTTAATTTCACTGAGTCATAGGAGGACTCAGCACCGTCCCCTTATTTTAATGTTTTCTTATTTAAGTATTTTTATTTGTATTTATATAAATAGTATTACTCAATCATGCAGTCTTGATGTGTGGTTTAATTGATTAGCTTTTGATTTTCTGACCTTTCCTCGACCAGAGAGTCGTCGTCGCCATGGTGATTCTTTGACATATACGCTTCTTAATACATCAAAATCAGAGTTGTCAATTCGGAATTGGAATTCGGCATGACCACCTGCATCATACTAGTAAATTTCCACTCTAAAAAAAATAAAAATAAAAAAATATTAGTGGAAGACAAGTTAAAAAGTTGGTGCCATTTAGTATTTTTCAAATTATTTTAAAAAAATATTAAATTTATATTTTTTAAGTATTTGATATTATCAAACTCAACCTGAAACCTGATACAAATCTAATTTAATACCAGATCTTTGGTATTAAATACTATTAGGACCTGGGTAGTATTGTTTATACAAAATTTTAGAAACTTGGTAAGAAGAGAAAACCTTAAAAGTATGGATGAATGTTACTAAGTGGTGTAAGTCTTGTTTATGAATGATGATATGGTTGTAAATCTATATAATTTGCAATCCGTTTTCTAAATTATCTTTTAAATCATAGATTTTTTTTTATAGAACAACTTCCATTTTAGCTTTTTCTACTTTTGATTCTACTGAAAATAAAAGGGTTATAAATAGTGAAGAGATTACAATTGAGGATTTTATAAAAAAAATATTGATGATTGGAAAATTTCAAAGGTTCAAAAGAACCAAATCTATGAAACTTCTTCTTTTAATCTTTTCAAAACCGTTTTTACAATAAAAATTAAAAAAAAAAGGTGAAACTGTACTTCTCCAAATAGACATTTATAGATCAAACATAGTTGTACCTAAATCTATACAGTGAAAAAATATTACCCTACCAAAAGATTGGATCCTTGTAGGTGCCACTTAACCTAAGCATGTTTAACCACCAAAACCAAATATCCAACTTAAATAAATAACCCAATATAGTGATAGTAAAGTTAAACTATCCTTTCATAGATGATCAACTAATTCTAGATTCTCAAATGAATTTTCTATATTAAGTACAAAAAATCTCGGAAGAATTTCTGAGATTCCCTTAGTTATAAAGATGTCTTACCACACAAACCCATCTAGGAAATCGACCTCTAATATTCCTAGCACTAGTTTCTAAAAATTCAATTATATCACAAACATACCCAAACCATTATATTCAAACATTAACTAACCTTCTCCACCAACCTCTCCAACATTCTCATATGTAACTCAAAACATCCTAAATGAGTTAAATGTTCTTAAAGGACATTTTGTTATAAGTAAAAAAAATTTTATTAATGATTTTTATAGCAACCATAACTCTAAGAAGAGATCTTGGTTTTTCAAAACCTTCATGAAAGAAAGACATGAAATACAAAAATGTTTTTATAATTTCATTACATTACATAAAGTTTGAATCATTTTATGTAACTAAACATCATATTGCATATTCATTTATAAAACGTGCATGTCCTATAACATCTAGAAGTAAAACTTATGTTTGGAAACTTGCCAGTGGTACTTTTATTGAGTCTGAACATCCACTTTTAAGAAACCTTAAAATCCCTCATAAGAGTCAAACTATAGATGTTACCCCTTACAAAAATTCAAGTGATGATATCACTATAAACACCAAACATATTATCTAGTAAAGCAACTTCACCAACACCAACCTTAATATCATAGAAAACACAATTGACTAAAATAAAGAAACAAATCCAAAGGACTATTATTTCTCCGGTTGAAGATACAAAATCCATAAACCAAAAGTAAAAAACCCAGTATTCAAGCTATACTAAATCACAAGAACTAGCCAAACTCAGTTCCAAAACAAAAAAAAAAAGACTTTCTTAGAGTCATTAAAGATCATCTTAATCACCTTGAAGCTTCATCCTCTACCTTGATTGCTCCTGACACCCAACAAGATAGTAATAATCCCCAAATCTCCACAAGCCACATAAATACTATTTAAAATTACAAAACTCAGACCTCTAATGAAGAAGCCTTTTAAGAAAACACTCATGAAATCAATAAACTTGTTTGATTGATTTATGTTACTTAATGTTTAAATGTTACTTAATGTTTTCTTCTAGGTTGACACTACTATTTTAGGTCTTGATGATGAGAGAGCAAAAGAGATGCCTTACATTGCTAGCATGGGAATATATGTTGTCAGCAAGAATGTGATGCTGGATCTGCTGAGAGAAAAGTTTCCTGGAGCCAATGATTTTGGAAGTGAAGTTATTCCTGGTGCTACTTCTATTGGGATGAGAGTGAGTATCTTTTTGTTCAATTATCTTTCTACATGTTCCTCTTGTATATTACTTTCAGATATAACTGTATTTCAATAAATGAATTTTAATGGAGCACACACCTTTCCAGCTATGTTGAAGCCATAATAGTGCTCCCCGCATGAGAAACATGGGCTTTTCTTTCTTTTTTTGTTTTTTAATGGACATAAAATCTTTAAGCACATTGGTTAGATGCATCAGACCGTGTCTTTCCTTTACAAATGGATGCATTATAATTTGCTGGATGTTCCAGCATCAAAATTGTCTCTTTCTTGCTTTCACAATCTCTTGAAGTTACAATTTTCACTAATCTTTGTATCTTAACAGGTACAAGCTTATTTATATGATGGCTACTGGGAAGATATTGGTACAATTGAGGCATTTTATAATGCAAATCTTGGGATAACTAAAAAGCCAGTGCCAGATTTCAGGTAGTTCTTATTCCAGTCCAACAATTGTTTCCATGCTATAAGCTTGCTTGTAATTTCATTTGCCTATGTTTTTGGACTTCCCTTTGCAGCTTCTATGACCGTTCATCTCCAATCTACACTCAACCTCGCTATTTGCCTCCATCCAAGATGCTTGATGCTGATGTCACGGATAGTGTTATTGGTGAGGGTTGTGTTATAAAGGTATGTTCTTGGTTGGGAAGGCCTGGTAGTTGATTGGCCTTGGCCATGTTCATTCATTGTATTATAGTCTGAGGTTCTAAACCATTGGTCTCATAAAAAAGTATTCAATAAACCATTGTATTATAATTTGCAATCTGTTTTCTAAATTATCTTTTAAATCATAGATTTTGATTTTTATAGAACAACTTCTATTTTAGCTTTTTCTACTTTTGATTCTACTGAAAATAAAAGGGTTATAAATAGTGAAGAGATTACAATGGAGGATTTTTTTAAAAAAAAATATTGATGATTGGAAAATTTCAAAGGTTCAAAAGAACCAAATCTATCAAACTTCTTCTTTTAATCTTTTCAAAACCGTTTTTACAATAAAAATTAAAAAAAAAGGGATATTCAGCTTATAAAATCTTTTGAAACTATCCAACTCCTTTCTCAAGAATCCCTACAAAAACACATAGATAGAAATTTCAAATACATTCATATTGGCCTAGTACAAAGTAGGAATAAAACCATTTACCAAGAAGGACTAAACACTTCCATTCTAGTTGTCCTAAGATACGCTAGATTCTAAAACTTTCAAGATTCATTACTTAGTTTCATTGAATCCAATTTTTATAGTGGCCTTGTTTCTTTCGATTGTATCCAAACCCAACCATATTCCTCAAAGACAAAAACATCCTACAAAGCATGATCTTACAAATAAAAACTCATAATTACAACATGCTTTAAGGATTAATCTATATAGCATTGATCTTTAAGATCCATTATAAAGCCATGTTTTCTGCCCTTGCTAGTAAACATAAATTCCAATCCAAAAAAGGTGAAACTTTACTTCTCCAAATAGACATTTATAGATCAAACATAGTTGTACCTAAATCTATACAGTGGAAATATATTACTCTACCAAAAGATTGGATCCCTGTAGGTGCCACTCAACCTAAGCATATTTAACCACCACAACCAAATATCCAACTCAAACAAATAACCCAGTATAGTGATAGTACACAAACCCATCTAGGAAATCGACCTCTAATATTCCTAGCACTAGTTTCTAAAAATTCAATTATATCACAAACATACCCAAACCATTATATTCAAACATTAACTAACCTTCTCCACCAACCTCTCCAACATTCTCATCTGTAACTCAAAACATCCAAAATGAGTTAAATGTTTTTAAAGGAGATTTTGTTGTAAGTAAAATAAATATTTTATTAATCATTTTTATAGCAACCATAACTCTAAGAAGAGATCTTGGTTTTTCAAAACCTTCATGAAAGAAAGACATGAAATACAAAAATATTTTTATAATTTCATTACATTACATAAAGTTTGAATCATTTTATGTAACTGAACATCATATTGCATATTCATTTATAAAACGTTCATGTCCTATAACATCTAGAAGTAAAACTCATGTTTAGGAACTTGCCGGTGGTACTTTTATTGAGTTTGAACATCCACCTTTAAGAAACCTTAAAATCTCTAATAATAGTCGAACTATAGATGTTGTTGCCCTTACAAAAATTCAAGTGATGATATCACTACAAACACCAAACATATTATCCAGTAGAACAACTTCACCAATACCAACCTTAATATCATAGAAAAACAATTGACTAGAATAAAGAAACAAATCCAAAAGACTATTATTTCTCCGGTTGAAGATACAAAATCCATAAACCAAAAGCTAAAAAACCATGTATTCAAGCTATACTAAATCATAAGTACTAGCCAAACTCAGTTCCAAAACAAAACAAAAATGACTTTTTTAGAGTCATTAAAGATCACCTTAACCACCTTGAAGCTTCATCCTCTACCTTGATTGCTTATGACACCTTACAAGTTAGTAATAACCCCCAAATCTCTACAAGCCACATAAACACTATTTAAAATTACCAAACTCAGATCTCTAATGAAGAAGCCTTTTAGGAAAGCACTCATGAAATCAATAAACTTGTTTTAAGAGATCTTACTCTTAAAACAATCATTGCCCCTAATCTAGCCAGACATAATGAACCAACCATTATAAATCAACATAAATTCAATGTCTCTTCCCTCTATGAATGGAACATAGATGGAATATCTGAATACAATACCCTAAACACCTTACAACAAATGACTATGGTTATCAATACCTACAAAACTCAAATTGGAACCTTAGACAAAGTTATAGTTGAACTCCTTATAACTGGATTTTCTTGCCAATTAAAAGGATGGTGGGATTACCATCTCACTGAAACCCAACGCCTTAAGATCCTTAACTCCATCCAAATGACTGAAGACTAGATACCCATCTTTGACTCTAACGAAAACACCATTCAAGATACAGTCTTAACCTTTATTTTAACAATTTCTCTATATTTTATAGGAGATCCTTCCCATCTCAAAAACAAAAGTGTTGAACTCCTTTCCAACTTTAGATGTAAGAAACTCAATGACTTCTAATGGTGCAAAAACATTTTCCTTACTCATGTCATGCTTTGAGAAGATTCCAACCAAACTTTCTGGAAAGAAAAATTCCTTACTAGATTGCCAACATTTTCAGGAGAAAGAGTTAGAAACAAAATTAAAGATATTTTATCTTCAAAACAGTATCTTATGATCAATTAACATATGATAAGCTTGTCAGTTTTACCTAAAAAGAAGGTCTTAAGATTTGTCAAGACCTTAAACTTCAAAGACACCTTAAGTGGGAGATGAGAGGAACTCGACAAGAACTACGTAGTTTTTGTCAACAGTTTAATTTGTCCCTACCGAAGCCAACCTATGATGGTTCATGGTCCAAACCTACCATCTCAAAGTCAAATAAGCCACCTTACAAAAGAATAGCTCATAAATATAGAAACCATTTCTATATCAAAATTGAGTCTTACTAAAAAAAACCACCAAAAAACCCACAAAACCTTTCCAATAAAAATCAAAACCCAAGCAAAAAATTGACCCCAAAAACATTATATGTTACAAATGTGGTAAAAAAAGATCATACCTCTAGATTCTGTTGGAATAATACAAATTTACATGAACTACAAATAAAAAAGGAAGTCATTCACCATATCCAAAGCCTTTTGATTGAGGCATCTGATACTGGTTCCAACCCATCAGATCCTTTTGAAGAACTTTTCTAAATGGATAAGTTAGCAACATCCAATTCTGACTCAAATACATCAAACCACATCACTTTAAAACAAATAAATGTTTTAACCCAATATCAAGAGTTTATTCTTGAAGCTATCAAAAAACTTGATGATCCTCAGCTACAAAAAAACCTACCTAGACAAACTCTTAACTTCCTTTAACAATTTAGAAACACCATAGCATGTCTAAAGACCATAACTATTGCCAATAACTAGTACAAACACCTATGACCTTACCAAAATTCTCAACAAAAAGAAAAAAAATCTAAACTTCTTGTTATTATCCCAGATCTACAATTTGAAATCAAAACCCTTAAGACTAAACTACAAAACCTCAAACAAACTCAACAAAAAGACTCTACTATTTTACAACATCTTTTCGCAAAATTAGAAATCCAATCTAATTTTGAACCAAAAACAAAAGACCAAACCCAAGAGAATCATGCATTGTCAAACATTAAGCATGTTCTTAAAGATTTTCTGCATGTTTTAACGCAAATTACTTCAAAAAATATATAATAAAAATTACATTAATTTTTTCAAATTATTTTAAAATAGACATTATTGTCTTGTTTGATATAGGTGCAAATTTGAATTGTATTAAAGAAGAAATAGTTCCAAAATGGTTTTTACAAAGCACTTCTGAAAAACTTTATGCAACAAATAATACTAAATTAGTTATTGAATATAAAACTCAAGCGTCAGTTTTTAATAACGAGCTTTATCTTAAAAAATTCTTTGTTGTTACTAATGATATTAACCATACTATTATTCTTGGCACTCATTTTATTAACATGATTACTCATTATAAAATTAATCATGAAAATTTTATTTCAAAAATCAATGGATTGAAACTTGTTTTTTCTTTACTAGAAAATCCAAAGACTAGGAATTTAAATTAAATGAAAGCATGTTCTATTCACACCTATTACATCAATGCATTTATCCAAGGAAACAAAACTCTTCTCATGCATCTTAGAAAAGATGTCTTTTTTTATAAAAAAAAATGAGCATTAATTACAAAATCCTATTTTACAAAAAAGAATTTCAGAATTTCAAAGCAAGATAGAAAAAGAAATTTGTTCTGATTTACCAAATGCTTTTTGAAAAAAAAAACAACATGTTGTTGATCTTCCTTATGATAATAGTTTTAATGAAAAACAAATTCCTACAAAAGTAAGACCTATTCAAATGAATGCTAAATTAGAATAACATTGTCGTCTTGAGATCAAAGATTTAGAGTCTAAAAGTCTTATGTAAAAGTTTAGATCACCTTGGTCGTGTGTAGCTTTTTATGTTAACAAAAATTCTGAGATTGAACGAGGCACACAAAGGTTTGTCATAAATTATAAACCTCTAAACAAAGCTTTGAAATGGATTAGATATCCAATTCCAAACAAAAAAGATTTGTTACAAAAATTATATTATGCATTCATATTTTCAAAGTTTGATGTAAAATCAAGATTTTGGCAAATTAAAATTCATCCAAAAAATGGTTACAAAACTATATTTAAAGTTCTATTTGGTTAATATAAGTTGAATGTCATGCCATTCAGATTAAAAAAAATGCTCTTTTTGAATTTTATAGAATCATGAATGATATTTTCAATGCATATTCAAAATTCTGCATAATAGACATTGATGATATTCTTATCTGCTCAAATTCTGTAGAACAACATTTCAAACATTTACAAACATTCTTTTATATCGCAAAGAAAAATGGTTTAGTTGTTTCAAAAACAAAAATTTCTCCTTTTCAAACTCGTGTTTGTTTTCTTGGTCATTATATCTCCCAATAAATTATTGCACCTATAAAGAGATCCCTTATTTTTTCTAGTAAATTTCCTAACAAAATTCTAGATAAAACCCAACTATAAATATTTTTAGAAAGTCTTAATTATGTTCTATACTTCTATCCCAATGTGAGTAGAATAATAAAATCCTTACATGATAAACTACGAAAGAACCTTGTTTCTTGGTTTGATGAACATAATAAAATCATTCGACAAATTAAAAATCAGATCAAAAGGATTCATTACCTACATATTGCCAATCCCTTAGCTCCCAAAATAGTTAAGACAAATGCTTCTGAGTTGGGGTACGGGGGTATCCTCAAACAAATTAAGGAGAACAAAGAACAAATTCTTCAATTTATACTTGCATATTACAATCATTGTCAAAAGAATTACTCTACTATTAAAAAATAAATTCTTTCTATTATGTTGTGCATTATAAAATTTTAAAGTGATTTATTAAATCAAAATTTTCTTTTACGTAATGATTACAAATTTGCTAAAGAAGTTTTACAAAAAGATATTCAAAAATTTGCTTCAAAACAGATTTTTGCTCGATCACAAGTTATATTAAATATTTTTTATTTTGATATAGAATATATATAAAAATACAAGTTATATTCTTGATTTTCTAACTAGAGAATTCCTCCAGAATAGGTCCTGATGCCTCCCAAATTCAAATTCAAAGACCCACAAACAAAGTCTGAGTCTTCAAAATCTCAAAAATATCAAAAACCCTACAAAACTACTTGTATCAGCAATTTACTCTACAAAAACAATCAAAAGGTTTCAAAAGAAAAATCTGGTTATATTGAAAAACCAAATTATCAAATTAACTATAGAAAATAGATTTTTCCATCCTGATCCTTCTTTTACAACCACAAAAATAATTTTCAATATGCCTACTCCACATGTATTATCCAAAATATCCTTCATCATTTTGATTGGAAACAACCCCTTCACCAAACAATTTTTTTTTTTTTATCAGCAACCATGTCAAACTTGGTGATTCCATTGCCCATTCTTATTCATAGTTGGATTATCAACAAACATGATTCAATGCCTTTTGTCTTCAAAATTATAAAGGTAGCCACTCCAAACTATTCTATTTTAACAATCTTATTAAGACTTCAAACTTACCAAACTAGTTTCTTCAATGGTGGGATTACTTTGTTGTATTTACAAAGTAATAAAACCTTACCTTTTAATTGAAAATGGCTACATTTACTTCAAACATGATTTTAAATCTTAAGAAAATGAGAAGAAAGTCCCACCAATTCTTATGTTCTATTCTAAATTTTGTCCCTTGAGTCTGTTTGCGGTATTTTGACTATAATACCTAGCATAGGTATCCCATCCTCACTAGAAGAGACAAAGTAAAATGATGGGACTCCTTTACAGCAGAAAATAAAAGTTCAAAACATGTTGTAATGAAATGGATTTAGTAACACTAGAAGACCTAAATTATAGATCTAAATCCTCAATCCAATTTTCTAGCCCGAAGATCTCATGTTTTTGCTCTTCTTGCCCAAGCAAAATCTGAAGAAGAGTATTTTAAAATCATGAAACAACTCCTATAAAGCATAAAAAATAATGATTCCTCTCCATTTTCATCATCATCAGGTTCCATTGTCGGCCTAACCGATGATAATGAAGATGATTGTTATGAGATTCTTCCTCATATACCAAAATTATAGGCACTCACTGCCCAAAAAAAGAAGAAAAAAAAGTATTTTTCTAAACCTAGAAATATTATGGCCCATTCTCAAAACTTGCAGGCCTAGCTACTCCTGTTAGCACAAGTGGTTAAACCAACAAGATTCCAATTCGAGTTTTCAAAACGTTGATCCTCCATTTATAAGAGTGATAAACAACTTTCAGTGCAACAAACAACTTTTCTAACTTTTCAAAAAGCAAATAATTTGCTTTACGAAATTTTCAAAAAGTCAATCTCAACCTCCTTTATATAAAAAGCCTCCTTCTAAGCTTTGGATGCAGAACTACATAGACGAGTTTCTCTGTAGAAGGCATCAAATACTATCCTTTTGTAATTTCATGTAACCTTTTGTATTGCCATCTATTATCCTATAAACATATCCGTATTTTTGGATCTAAACCATATAACATATATCTCCTATATTGGTTTCTATACAAATTTAAGTAAGATTCCTTTAAATCACATTTCAACATATATACATATATTTAAATTCTACTCATTATTCTGTATTTACATTTCTGCAAAATTAAGTATGCTCTGTGTTTGTTAGAGGATCTTGTCATTCCTAAACTTGCTTCTTCATTCACATCAGAAATTTATTTATAGTTTTGTATTTTGTTTTAAAATCAAATATGTCGGCCAGAAACCTGTGACCACATTTTAAGATCATTCCTAGATGTAACAACGCCATATGTATATAACATTTATATTTTTTTTGTATCCAATATAATATATAAATATATCAATACTGACAACATAAAGCACGTTTGTATGTATAATATTTCTAATACACGTGTATATGTATAATATTTTTTATTTTATCATTTAATATAAATACACATGCTTTAAAAATATATTACTATTTATTTTTTATTGAATAATAAATAATAGTCATAAAATAGATATCTATTTGGATACCCAAAACCCGATGGATAGGGTATAAATATCTAAATTTTTTACCTGATGGGTAATGGATAAGATATAAATATATAAAAAAACTTAAACTATAAGTACCATTTCCATCCCTAATTATCATGTTCATTATCAAGCATTGGGTCTACTAAAAAGAAAAGGGAGTTTTGATTGATGTTTTAAGACCAAAGGATCATATGACCTATCACAAGTATCAAAATTTGAGAAAAACTCCCCATGAAAGATTGGTATATGTTGTGACATTTTTAGAGGCCTTGTTCCTATAATTTTAAAATTTTATAGTCATTTAATATGGGGAAGGCCTTCAAATAAAGCTAAAAAATAATTGTTCAAGATTTGTTATATTTCCCTAGATGATTTAGGATTCTTTTTCATATTTGATTTGAAACTCTTTTATTATTTTTCTACATTTGTTTAGGATATTTTTTTTGCATATAAATAGCCTAAAAGAGTTGAGAAAATATTCAGTAATAAAATTTTAAATTAGAGTTTTTGTGTAATGACCTTTATCACATATGAGCGCGCGATGTCAGGGGGTCGTTGAGAGTCATCACCTAGTTATTTGGTTAACGGTCACTAGAAAACCCAAGTATACTAGTCTTATAAAAAAATTAACGGGTAAGAGACTGATTGTAGCTAGGGAAGGTATTAGCACCCCTAGCACACTCTACCTAAGGTAAGCTGTATTGTGTGGTTTGAATGTAATTTAAAGGTTTGATAGGTTTCTAACTGATAGTCTAACTATGGTTTAGAATTGAGATTTATTTGTATGAATAAATATGATGTTAAGAATTTATTATGAGCTCGTGTACCCAAATAAATTCTTATGGAAAGTATCTATGTAGGTACCCTGATAGGGTCTACCTATCTTAGAAGACGGAGGAGTTTTTTTTTCATAACTTGTATGTTGTGGTGAAAAATACTCTCAATTAAAATTGATGAATATTTAGGATAAATTTGAGAATTTCCTGGTTAACTTTTGATATTTAAATATTAGTCTCACTTGTAGGTTTAATATTTATACTCAAATATTGACCATTAATTCATGAATTAAAATTTTAGTGATTATTGGAATACTGATCAAATTCTAATGGATTAAGTAAACTGGTTATTAAATCTAAAATGCATGCAAAGATATATTTTTTTAATTTTATAAAAAAATGCTAAAATACCATATATATATATATGCAAAAATATAATTTTTTTATTTTTGAGAGACTGATCTTATGCAATTTAAAATGAAATTGTATTCTTTAAAAAAAATTGTTTTTTTTTAAAGAAAACTAATTCATTTAATATAAAAAACCACCTCATGTATAGGTCATTATTCCATATATTAAACATAAAGGGTAAAAAAGATGAATAATTCAAAATTAATTGTAAAATAAGTTTTTTAAAGTTTTTAAAAATTAAATTAAGTTTCACTAGTCATATGAACTGGGCTTTCTAGACTAAAAAAAAAATGGAGCAGGCTTGAATAAGACTAAGCAGGCTTTTAAAAAAAATGGCCCAGGTTCGTTTATTTTAAACGAATTGGAAAGGCCCATATTATAGATGTTAATTAATGGATAGCTTGCAAAATGAAAATCTAGAATTTCTTCATATTCTCAAAATGAAAGAAAGAAAGAAGGATACAGGTTTACCTTTTTTAGTAACATGCGAAATACCGAAAGCAAGCAAGAGAGATGTTCACATGATGAGGGTTAACAAACTTCCATTTCTAAAACAAAGCATGTCCTTCGATCATCACTCATGTGCATGGATTTTTCTATGTTGCTACAAGTATGATTATCATTGGTTGCTTGGGTCTGGTCAAGAATCAGCTGGAGTTTGCTGGAATAAGTTGTTGGCCTTGGACAACTACTACTGAAGTTTGTTGCATAAACTGAGAAGAGCTGCGACTGCTCACGTTGCTGTTGGACTGAAACTGGTGGTCTACTGCTACTCAAGTTGTTGGCCTTGGACAACAGAGGAATATCTACTGAAATTTGATGCTGCTCGCAGTGACTTTGGACAGTTGAGGAATTACTGCAAACAATGCAGATAGCTTGCTGACAGGAGCCGATCTTGCATAGGAAAATGGAGAGTAAATTAAGGAGCTGTGGATCTAGGATGAGAGCTGATGGTGTTATTGGCGCGGTTGGTCAATGATAATGGAGGGTTAGTTGTTGGGTTAATGTTGTTCATGGTGCAGAAATGAAACTGGGCGTGGCTGCTGCTGCTTACAGTGAAGTTAAGAAGAGCTGGCTATGGCTGATGAAGAAAAAAATTTTCTATGGAGGCTGTTCTTCGCTGAAACAGGAGCTGAAGTTACTGTGATTGAAACAAAACTAGTGGTCTGCTGGGAGAAGGTTGCTTTCATGATGAGAGGAGATGATAGTTTTGGAAGGAAATATTAATGGCTAATGTTGGCTAACAACTAGTTTAGTGGTGAGGGTGGAAGAATGGGACGGTAATTTGGGAAGATCTGTCGTGCATGGTGGTTGAAGAAGTGAAAGGCATCTGGGTGTGGTTGTCACTGGTGCAGAAGGAGGAAGTGCTGCTACTGCTTTCTAGAGCTCACCGTGCCTGTGGAAGAAGAAGTTGCACCGCTGGAGGAGAAGAAGTTGCAGTACCGCTGGAGGAGAAGAAGCTACACCGCTGGATTTTAGGAGATGACATTCTTATGGTTGTTACCGTCGTGGTGCCTACAGTGTTGATGAGGAGCCGCCACCCTTGCTGGAGAACCAACGCTGGTCTTTAATGGAGGAGCTAGTGTTGGGGAGAGCAGAGTGAATTATTTTTTTCTCTAATCTTCATGTTTACTGTATGTCTCTTTGGTGGAGAGAATCCTGTAGATGATTTGGACTTTTCTTTTCCTCTTTTCCTTGGTTTTTTTAACCAATTCTTTCCCCTTTTCATGTATGTGGTATGACCATATTTTTATTAAAAAAAAATTTGCCTGGAAAGGAAAGCAACATCAATTATTAAATTTTAAAAATAAATCTTAACTATTACTTGAAGACAAAAAGCAAAGAAAAATGGACTTTGAATCAAAAGAATAATTGTAAATCATTTGATTTAAAAAATGGGATGCTTGGTAAGAGGGTTTTCAACTTTCAATTTGATCATCTTCCTTCCACAGTTATAATTAGATCACTAAAAATTAAATATATTTTTTCTTTTTCTTTTTAATTTTAAAATTCTTTAGAAAAGACGTCGAAAACGACACAAATACATCAAGAACATATTTTTTGGGTTTTTTTGTTATTTTTTGCAATTTTTTATTTTTTTTAAAAAAAATTCAAAAATAGGATCGAAATTTAGGTAGCAACAACCTTATTTGGCAAACTTTTATGCTGCTTGCTTGTTGTCTTTCTTGTTTTGTTTTCGTTTATATTAGTTGATATTAGAACTCAACGATTCTTAATGATTAATTATTGTGGGCTATTGAATAACTATGGCTGGAAAAGGTCGTATAATAAAATGTGATCATGTAGTGAGGGATAAAGAGGTTCCCTTTGGGAAAGAGATGTTCAAGAACTTGTGATAGTTATAGATATGTGGAGATATATAGCAAAATTCACTTGTCATATGGTATAGATGAGAACCCGTAAGAAGAGTGATCATGGATCCATATGATTAACTCTGAAAACTTGTTTTAAAAGTGAAAACAAAAGAGATGGCCTCTTGATCGGGATATATCATAGGGATTTAAATTTTCAGATAAAGCTGCATGAGTTCACGAGAACCTTGCAGGCATAGGAGTTATTGTTTGGTTGGATGAAGTAGAGAGGGTTTTGAGTATAAGAAAGTATCGGGGAAGATAAAGGTGAAGTTATTCATCATCAGATTGAAGGTGTGAGCTTCTGTTTGGTAGAAGTAATTGAAAAGTTCTTAGGAAAGGCAAGGCAAACAAAAAATAGTGATTGGAAGAAGATGAAGGAACAATTTCTTTTACTAAGACTTTTTACCAACTATTTCATGCATTGAGACAATGTTAGAGGACTATTGATGAGTACACTAATGATTTCTATCAACTGGTGGCTATGAATGATCTATCATAAATGGAAAAGCATTGGTTATCAAAGTACCTAACTAGATTATAGTGGTCTATTTAGGGCGTGCTATGTTTGCAATCTTTGTTGACAATTTTCAAAGCCTTCAAAGGGCTTTGACTATAGAGAAATAAACGATTGCTAGGAGACAACATGTTCAAAGGTAACTAATAGAGGCGATTTTTAGTCAAAATAGAATAATAAGGGGTGCGCACTAGCAAACATAAATAATTTGTTTAACCTGAATTAACAACTAAATAAATTATAGATTAGGGTTCTGGATTTGCTTTTTTATTTTGATATTTTAGAAGTGGTGAGTTGGGGTATCTGATTTTTTAGTACCATAAACTAGAGTCATTTGGATAAAAATCTATTAGTAGAAGAACATGATAAGAATGTGGGTGATCTTATTTATGATGTTTTCGATGATAGTGAGGAGGTTTTGCAAGGTGATAATAATGCTACTTTAGTTATCCAAAAGAACTTTCTTGCTTCCAAAGATAATTTGAATGAGGATTGACTATGCAAAAGTCTCTCTCTTTTAACTTGTGACATCAAGGATAAGGTATGTAATATAATCATATATAGTGATAGTTGTGAGAATAATTATTGACGGAAAGAAACAAGTTAAATGAAACTATTGATTCCCTTTAAAATTTGTGGTATATTAAGAAGTTTGCGACCTATTAATTTTCTTTAAAATTTAATAGTTGTTGACGAAAAGAAACAAGAAACTTGGTGTTAAACTAAAATTTCAAAATGGAGGGTTATGATAATAGCTATGATGGCAGTGGTGGCAATGCATGAGATGGTTCTAGTGGAAGTGGAGATTGAGATAGTATTGCTAGCGGTACAAACACACACATCCATGCATGTTCATATCATAAATGTGATTGCTTAAGTAGCCTATTAAAGCCTAAATCCTTATCTTTGATCTCTTTTTCTATTTTTATCAATTTGAATATGTAGTTTTGTGGTTGCTTTTTTATCCTTGTACCAACTTCATCAAATTTAACTCCTTTCCCACCATCCAGCTTCTTTCTAGCACTAGCATCACCCACCACCATTCCAGAATCTATAAAATTCGATAAGCTTTCTTGGTTAATATAGCCTTTTTAACTCTTTTCTCACCATCTAGCTTTTCTTTATTCTTTTCTTGATTATTTTATTTTTTAATTTAGTTCCCCATTATTTTCTTTCATTTAGTTTTTATATCAAATTTGATCCTTATTGTTTTAGTTACTATTTTTTAAAAAAAATTAGATGATTAGGAATTTCGCTTCATGATTTTGTTTTTGTGCATGCCTTTTATGGGTAATCTCAATCCTATAACCTATTTCACGGGTTTCAATTTCAACATTTTACATTAGGTTATTGGGCCTTAAACTTTATGATTTTTTCATTTTCTTTACTGTGGGGTTATCCTTATTTAATATCCCGAGTCGCGCGTTAGTCAAGTTAATTTTTTTTTGTTTTTGTTTTTTTAAAATTTATTTTTTTTCCTTTTTTAATTTAGTTTACTTGAAAGTTGACATCCATTGTTTTATTCAATTTTTTTTGTGTGAGATTATCCTAGTCTCATAACTAGGTCACAAATTTAGCATGCCGACTCAAGTAAGGTTTTTTTGTGCTTTTTCCAAATTGATTTTTTTCTTAGTTCATCCTTTAACATTTTCTTTTCTAGTAATAAGGTTAGGGTTTCTTTCATTTTCCTCTTTATGAGGTTATCTCGTCTCATTTAATTTTGTTCTTGTTATCAAATAAGATATTTGAGACCTTTTAAGAATATTTAGAGGGAATATTTTAGTAATATTAGCAAGCATTAATTTTCTTTATTAATCATTGGTTTTTTTTTATGTTTTTTTATTGTCGTTGGAGTTTTTAATCATATTGTTAAATCAATGGACAATTACAAAAATCCTCTTATAGTTTGATTTGAAATTCACTTTCCCTCCATACTTTTATAAATTACACTTTCCATCCTATAGCTTATATGTTCAATAACAATTTACATCCTTAACAATGCATTTTATTTGAATTTTTTTATTTGATCTAGGAAGTGAAGTGTGATTTATGAAAGTCTGGAGGGAAAGTGAGATTCAGATCAAACTATAGAAGAGTTTTTTTAATTAACCCTTAAATTAATCAAGATTGTTGAGCCCATTCAAATCAATAACTTAGGTACCATATTTTTCTTGCTCCTTTAATTTTTTAATTTGTTTAATTCTATTTTGATTAGGAATATGATTTGTATTTGGACCAACTTATTAGGAACTTAATGGGTCACGCATATTAAGAATTATTAGTAATAAATTAAAGTGAGATGATTAATCAAGTGAGACTTGATTGTAAATAAGTTTTAGAAATTGAGATTCATAATGTAATTTATAAAGGGAATTACAATTCTAGATTTAGAAAAATCAAGTAGGAATTTGATTGCATAAATTTCTAAGACTAATTTGGAATAATATGTGTGATATTTTCCAAGGATCAAGGTGATATTTTTATTAATAGGGTTGTCAGGCTATCCTATAAATATAATATTATGCCTTGTATTTTTCTGATGATAACTTATCAGAATATTTTTCTTTATACATACTTTAGACATCATATACACCTATACATATAGGTAGAATAAAGAAAATAAAGAGCTAGCACTTAAGACATAACAATCCAATCCTTTTCTTTTAAAAATATTTTAGAAGATTTCTGATATGGTGGTTCGTGTAGATTACTATTAGAAACTGAATAATTAGACAATTTGTGATTTGTGATAATTCAACATTGAAGAGTTGGTCAAACCCAAAAAGAAGATCTAATATTCAAATAATCTTTGCACAAACTTTAAACGATCTTAGATTGTTTAATGAGATCCTTGAGAATTCTAGAAAATTTTAAAATTATTTTTTTTTGTTGCATTTATGTATTTCAAGAAACCTAATATAAACTCTTATGAGCCACCAGAGACTTAAAAGAAATATATCTTTCAACTGCATATCATCTCTTACATCTTCCCTATAAATATATACAACACAATTTTAAAGGCTTTCCTACTATTTTTGTGCTAATTTAAGCTTTGTAAGATCTCTTATCTTATATGTGAGACTTATTTTATGGATTCTCATAGAGTTCAAACCTATTAGCCTTAATCTACCAATTCTCTTCCTCTGTATCCTTGCACATCATATACATATATAGTATGAGATTGTAAATCAATACTAAAAATTGCTTGAATTTTTGAAATTTTGCAAGCTAATGCTAATAATTTCTCAAATACTAGCATTCTACCAAATTTTATTGGGTTTTTTGTGTTTTTATAATATCAACAATAATTTTTGCATGTCAAAATGGTGGTGGTGGTACGAGGGAAGATGACAAAGGCAAAACGAAAATCATCTACGCTTGATGTTGTTATTATTGTAGTATTTGCAGAAGTGATTTCAATAACAATAATGTCAATGAAAAAATAGTTAGGGTGGATATGGAGATTGAGAGAATTACCATTAGCGGTACAAACACACGCATCCATGAATGTTTATATTTGAAAAATAACTATTTAATAAGCATATTAAAGCTTAAATTTATATAATTAATCTCTTTTCTTGCATCTATCAATTTAAATAACCAATAAGGTTTTTTTTTTTTATTAGACATGCAATACATGTGCATATACTCAATTTTAACTGATTTTTATTTTTTTTCATAAAAATGGTTTAAAAAGATTGCAATTTCAAAATTATATTTTAAGAAAATGGAAAGAAAAAAATTAAAAATAGATTTAGCCCAAAGATATAAATTATTAGTAGATTTATTATTGTTTTTTATTGTTTAAAGATAAGAGGTGGAGTGACAGGTTGCCACGTAGCACGTCATAGTGAAATAAAAGTAAAAGCTTACGATTTTGTGGCGGCGATGTAATTGTTTGACAGCTAAAAAATAGAAGAGCAAGAACCTTTCTGATTTCCAAACCCCAAATAATACATATAAATTTAGAGGCATAGGGAACCCTCTCGATGCGTGACTGATTGTTGGTTATCTCAATATTCCAATTCCCAGACCTCTTATCCACCGACGCTGCCGCCGCCGCTGCCGCCACCACCACCGCCAGCATGGTCAGTTTATCTCTTCCTCGCCAGCGTCGCTCACAGAATCCGACTCCTTTTTATCACTATTGCTCACTAATTTATACTGTTTTGTAGACTAGTAGAGGAGGAGGAGTTCCCGGAGGAGTAGGCAGAGACCGATTTCGAAGAGAATTTACCTCTTCTCGATTCGAATCGAGTAATAGTAACGGTAAGAGAGGGAATAACCCGCCGTCGAGGCATCTATGGGTGGGGAATTTATCTCACAGTATAGAAGAGACCGATTTGACAGATGAATTCCTGCAATTCGGAGACCTGGATAGCGTTGCATTTCAGCCGGGACGCAGCTATGCTTTTGTTAATTTTAACAAGGAAGAAGATGCGATTGCGGCCATCAAGTCTCTCCAGGGTTATCCTCTCGCCGGCAACCCTCTTAGGATTGAGTTTGCTAAGGCGGTTAGTTTTTGCCACTTTTGTTCTCCTTTTTATTTTCTAGATTTCAGATTCCTTGGAATTCTGCTCTGCTTTTGTATTTGTGCTAAGTGGGTTGTTTTCATGCTCTAATTAAGAAGGACTAAACTCCTCCTCCAGATTAATTAGTTTTCACCATCCAAACAAAGCTGAGTTTAAATTAGATTAGGTGTAAGTAAGGCTTGAATTGCTTCAAGATCACTATTAAAATTGATGGGCAAAGGCTTAGGATTTTGTAGTTTTTCTTTAAAAAAAGAAGAAGAAGAAGAAGAAAAATTCATGGCTGAAAGAAAGATTTGATAAATAAGGTGAAAAAATTCTCCAAACAGAGAGAGAGGTAGTACTATAAGACAAACAATCAGGAAGGAACCACCAGGCACAATTACAAACAAAGAATGTTCGACTTTGCACATTTCTCTGCAGCTTTCCATCACTAGCAGATAAGGTTCCATTCCAATTTTCATTCCCCATTGTTGTGGCTTGAAGTGGGATCCTGTATTCAATTAAAGCACAAACACATAGTCTATTGATCATCGCACTTCTGATAATTGGTATCCATAAATTGTTATATTAATTAATTCAACGACTTATCATAACACATGGCTAATGAGTTTCATGTCAGTTAAAAAGAGTCTTTGCTTTTCCAATCCAACAGTTTCACTTGCTTATCTTGAGTTGAAAGTATACCATCCTAGAAGATCATTGAGCTCGTTTTTCATTTGGCATCAGGGGATCTTCCACACTGTTAGTTATCAACTATAAAACCAGCTTTGTAGCTTTTCACCTGCACATGAGGGTCTTTGCAGATATAGCAAACCTTTAGTCCAAGCTGACAGCCATCCAATTTTGAGTTCTGTGCTTGCTGGATCTGGTAATATGAACATGATATTCGGAGACCAGTCTTCTTAAAATACCTTTATTAATGCTTCAGGGAGGATGATGAAGTTAAAATTTCTGAAATTGGGATTAAGAACATATGAATTCGGTGATTCGATAACAATTAATGGTTGTTCACTCAATCCTCCAAGTTCATTCCTCTCCTTCTCTCCAGATGTCTATTACAGCAGCTAGAACAGGCTGAACAGCAACAATCAAAAGGAAAAATTTATCTAATGGCCTTGCCAAATACCTGAAAATAAGATAACATGAGGGAAGCAGAATCTATGAAACAGTCACATTGTCTTGCACCAATACATGGGGATGTCTCATGGATTTATCCCAGTTTGCAATCTTCATGCACGGCCTTCATAAGACTGGTTTTTAGGTGGTAAGATAACAGATAATAATTATAAAAAAAAATCTCACATGGGGCATTCAAATCCACATCAATTAATAACAGTCATGCTCTGTGCAACTCTGTGGCAACTTTTCGACCTGTATTGAGAACAATCTGTGTGAGTCTACACAACGCAGTGGAGTTTGCTTTGTTTAAAATGCCCAGACTCAAGGGGTTGCATGTTTCATGATTTTGGTAAAGTGACAAACTGCGAACCATTTCTCTCCATGCCTCATTTAACCGAGTAAAATTCGATTCCCAGGGTAGCCCAACAGCAATTATGATGTGATATTTACCAAAAGCCTAGCAGAACATTATAGCGGGTAGCTGTAATCTCTTTCCCCGCTTATTTGTCTGCTCGCATTACTCATCCTCGTAGCAGTTAACTTCTTGTGAGTAAAAAAAAGAATTGAGTATACCAAATTTTTTGTCCAGGAGCTTAGTCTTTCAATAACTGGTTAGCTTCTTCCCTAAATCAATTACGTATCTGATGTTTATGAAAATTGGTTTTGCTTGTCAATCATCCGAGACCCATCTCCTGATGCTAGAATTCTTTTGATCAGATTACGTTTTCTGGGATAGATGGGTGTCTTTGGATCTCATGAAGGTTAATTATGGACGAGTATATTGTTCTCATTTCTTTCTCTTTACTTTTTCCGATGATGCATTTACCAATGCTGTGCTTGATGATTAATTCATGAAAGCTTAGTTGCTTTAAACCTATCAATTTACTTTTTATTGAATTCCAACTGGAAATTAAAATAACATGACTAGTTAAAGAAAGGACTGGTTCCAACACATCTTGATGAGATTCTTATCTCAGGACAAGTCATCAACACCATCACATGATGAAGATTACTTGCAACGGCGAGATGAACAACGCCTTACATTAAGGGGATCCCCTTTCTTGCAGAGGGACTCTAGAGTGCGTAATGCTAGCCCCGAAACTTTTTACCCTGATAAATCCAAGATGAGCGATAATAGTGCAGAACCTAGTGAGGTATTATGGATAGGTTTTCCAGCTTTACTAAAGGTGGATGAAATGATCTTACGGAAGGCTTTTTCACCATTTGGTGAGATTGAAAAGATCACTGTATTTCCAGGTCGTAGTTATGCTTTTGTGAGGTTCACAAATCTAACATCAGCTTGCAGGGCAAAAGAAACTCTTCAGGGGAAATTATTTGGCAACCCTCGTGTGCATATTTGTTTTGCCAAGAATGAAGCTGGGTCTTCAAATAGTGGAAGGACCCCGCTTTCTCCGCATTACAAGCCAAACAGTCGCCAAGGAGGCCCTGAGAACTTCTGGCAGGATAGGAATTTTGGGAGCACAGCTACAGATCCCAGTATTAGATCTCCTCGTTTCAACTCAGATTTGGATCCTGCGGATTCTGATGTCTATGGCCTTAACAGGAAGGGAACCTTGCACCAGGTTGGAAACGGTGCATTTGATAACTGGAGGTTTGGAGAAGAACTAGGACCACCACCAGATGTGTATGAACGACATGGTAGTCCTACAAGAGGGAGGGATGCCCACTTCCATGAATTTGCTAAAAAAAATCCTCAGAAAGGTCCCTTTTATGAAGAACCATGGGATTTACCAGAAGATTCCTATCTGTATCATGAAGCCAAGAAGTTGAAGACAGGCTCCTTTCCTCCTGACAAGGAACTTCCAGAGTATCCTTACTCTGATTTAGAACAGGAAAGAAGGGCTTTCCCTAGGGCATTTTCTGATTTTCCCCAACCAGAGGCATTTGATAAGAACCTGGAAGCTGGACCTTTTGGATACACACCAATCCAAGACCGGCCAATCAATTTATCACTTCCTCATGGAGAAAGGAGTGACCCCTGGAAGGTATCTTATGACAATTTCCAGGCTGGCTCTGGTTCTCTGCCCACAAATCGCACTGAGAGGAAAAGATTCACCCCTGAACCAGAACCATCCTCTTTGAAGTTATGGAAATGGGAAGGGACTATAGCAAAGGGAGGGACTCCTGTCTGTCATGCTCGCTGCTTTCCCGTGGGAAAAGCGCTAGACTTTATGTTGTAAGTAGTAAATAACCCTTCTCTTCAAGCTTTCACTTATGCACAGATTAGCTTTGATATCAGCCAAGTGGCTACTTCATTCTTGCCCACTTGTTCTATTTGTAGTGATTATGATGCAAATTACAATGCATCTTTAAGTCTTGAAATCCTCTGCCCTTGTATCATAATTTTCAGTTATTGATCTGTGAGCCCACAGTAAAAAAATCAACATGTTTTTTTCTACCCAACCAGATTTGGTTCAACTACTGTAATGTCTGCTACTAGGCAGATTTTGAAACTTTCGAGGCAGAATTTTTCCTGATATCAAATTATTTTCATGGATATCATCTGACTATGAACTTAATCTGATGGTGCAATTCGTCATATTGATGTTTCAATATATTTGTTACATGACTCTTTTCAAAACTTTATGTAAAGATAATATATCTCCAAGAGATGTTCTAAAACCGTACACGTGCAGTTTTTGTGGGGACACAAAATGCACTTTTGTGATAATTGACAATTTCATCGTGTAGCTCAGCTATTTTTCCACCTGCTCAGTGAACTTGTGTTCTGATTTACTGTGTAACATTGACATTGATTCTGCAGGCCTGATTTCCTGGATTGCACTGCAAGAACTGGTCTAGACATGCTTGCAAAACACTACTATCAAGCAGCTTCTGCTTGGGTTGTATTCTTTGTCCCTGCTAGTGATGCAGATATGGGATACTACAATGAACTCATGCACTATCTGGAGGAGAAGCAGCGTGCAGCAGTTGCTAAATTGGATGATAAGACCACCTTGTTTCTTGTACCTCCATCTGATTTCTCAGAGAAAGTACTGAGAGTACCTGGCAAATTGAGCATATCTGGTGTTATTTTGAGGTTAGAGAATTCTGGTTCAAATCTTGGGCCTGTTCACCATCCAAATGAAAAAAGGGATATGAATATACTGCCATTTCACAGGGATCCATCGTATCCAAAGCCACCAACACATTCAGGTCAGTTTCCTGCAATGGTGTCTTTTTCAGATTTGAGTAGATCAGGAGGTGATCCAGCTTTCCTAGGGAATGTGGCTTCAACAGCTCCACCTGTGGCATTTTCGGGTCCGGCCCATCCTGCTGGAAGTATATCTGATTCCTACAATGAGAGTAGGCATCATTATCCTCTCCAACAGCAGAACTCCACATTGAGGCCCAACTGGTCTCCTCACCATTCCCAGAGCATTGTTTCTGGTAATAGAAATGTACCATCACAAGCATCCAATACTGCTGTTGATCCTGTTATTCCAGAGCATCACTCAGTCCTGCCAAGGACAGTGCAAGAAAATGGCCCTGCACATTTTGCAAGTGGAATGTCAACCAATCCAGTGTCTGGAAACAGCAAGTCGACCTTTCAGGAAACCAAGCCTTCTGTTCCAGTGTCTTTGCCTATTGCAGGTTTGCAACCACAACAACTTGCACAATTAGCATCATCGCTTCTAGGGCAGCAGAGGCTATTGGGTAATAATTCAAATGGATCTGCTAGTGAGGATTTTAAGCGGACAGTGAATCAGTCTGGCAACCAAGTTGGAATAGCACAGGCACTTGGTTTGCACAAAAATCAAGTGGGCTCTGAGATGCTGACATCTCAGTTTAGTCAATTACAACAGATGCAACAGCAGCAGGTATCAAATGTGCCTACTTCAGTGCCACCCCCAGTTAGAAAAGAGCTTCAGCCAGGGGCTCAGGGTAATCCACGGATGGAAAGTGCTGGCACACAAGAGGAAGCAGATGGAGATCCTCAAAAGCGTCTGCAAGCAACATTACAGCTCGCAGCAGCTCTTCTTCAGCAAATACAACAAGGGAAAGGAACTTGAGTGGTGCCTGATTATGTTGATTCCTTCACTACCACGTGAGTGAAGTAGGTAAAATAGCTTTTCTTCAGATGATGCTACAGAATGTCTCAGTAGTAGCACTATTAACCAAAAAAGTATTGCTGCAATTGAGTAATGCCAGTGCTGTATTCTGCTATATTTTGTGTGGCGATGATATGCTGCTTTATGTCTCCTTTCTTTGTTGACTTGATCGGAAGAGTGAGGACTTGTAGCTGCATCAGGGCTCCAGGAAATACCAAGCTCTTATGCAGGTCCATTAAAACTAGATCCATGATTCATCTTTAGTCCTTTTTTTTTTCTCCCTCCAGTTGAATAGAACTATATTAGATCTCTGCATCTGGTTTGGAATATATCATTGCACAGCTAATCTATTCTAAACTTCAAGTGGAAAATTTCAAGTAATTCCACTGATGTTTGTTGCTTAGTCGTGCAAAAATGCTGTGGAAGAAATTAGTTTCGGCAAAAATGCTCTTTGTTAAGCAGGCTATGTAATGAAAGCCTTGGAAGAGCTGGTTAATGGACATGCTTCTCGCTTTTTAAGCCCTTTAATCTTGTGGAGTTCTTTCAATTTTGGTACTTGAAGGCTGGTCGGAGAGCTGCAGCTCCGCCAAAGATTTATTATGGTGTGTGGTTAAGTTTCCCTCAATTTGATTAATTAATTACCAATGTACAATAATTAGTGTTAGATTCAGTGTTGTACTGATGACTATAAGAGTAATGGTGTCCTCAATTTGAGGATTAAAAGTAAATGATGCCTGCTGTTTTTATCAAATTATATGTTGCAGCAAACTGGTGTGCGATCTGTGGAGACTGAGGCTGATCATGTAAAATCGAGTTTAAAAGTAAATGTCCATGGCACATAACATAAGAAAATAGTGAAATTTCAATGATAAAGAGGCAGGCGAGTTACAAAACTTGATAAAAAAAAAATATCAAAAAAATCTTTTGCGAGTTTTTGGAAATAACTCAAGGTAGTGTAGTGTGATAAATATGTAACTTGGATAATAAAGAGTGAGTTAATTCAGGTTAATTTGCAAAATTTATTATTGAAGTTACGAGATTCGAATAATTTGATAGAAAATAAATTAAAAAAAATCACAAAATTAATTTTTTTTTAAATAATATCAAACGATGAAATCATAAAAGAAAATATGCAAAAAAAAAGATGTCTACCCGCATTAACTTTTCAAGCTCATGATCTAGGTTATTAGACCAGAAACACCAAATATGAAAAAACCATAAAATCTAATTCCTAACCAATCAAATATTGAAAGATGAAATCGAAAAAATAAATAAATTATGCAAAAGGATCTAAAAAAAATAGAAATTAAAAGAATGAGAGTTAAAATTGAAATAAAAAATAATTTAGGCAAAAATAATTTTTTTAATGGAGGGTTAAATTAAAAAAAGAACAATAAAAATCAAAAGAATGATGACCAAATAAAAAAAATAATTCAGCATAAACTTGGATTGAAGGATGAAATCGAAAACCATCAAAACTTTTTACAAAAAACTCAAGAAAAAAATTAAAAATTAAAAGAAGAAGGATGAAATTGAAATATATATGATAAATTAGAATTGAAGGATTAAATCGAAAATAAATAAAACTTTAACAAAAGGCTCAAAGAAAAAAAATTAGAAATCAAAAAAATAAGTACTAAAGTTGAAATATCAAGATCAAAGAGGATAAACTGTCCAGTCGCTATTGACGCCACACCGGTAGAGAGAAAAAAGGAAGAAAAAGGTCAATCGACGACAAACCACCTCGTTGCCACCGACGTTGCACTGAGAGAAAGGGACATAGTGGCGCATCTAACGACATAACAAAAGACTATTTTCTTCCACCAGGAGGCGTCACACTCTTCACTCAAAATGCGTGAGTGCCTCCCACACGCTGGCGTGTGCCCTGCACGTACCAACAACTTTTTTAAATTAATTAATTTTTAATTGATGCTAAAAGATAAAAATATATTTAATTACTCCGGTAATTACAAAATAAAATTCTAAAAGAAAAGACCAAAACATCCCAAAACCTAAGTTTTAATTTTCTTATCCCAAAGGCATACTTGTCAATTTATTGTACGTGATTAATTTATTGTACATGATTAATGAAAAGATATTTATACTCTTTTTTGCTAGTTTCATAAAAAAAAAATTATTCTAGAGCAATGGGATCATTTTATTATGCTTAAAAAGATGAAAAATACAAACAATTCTTTAATAACTAATATCTCATGTGAAAAATAAAAACATTTTTGACACAAAGTCAATTGATTTTTTAAAAAAAAGAGTAAAATATCGTTTTGTTGTTATATTATAATGAATAATATATTGAGTCTAAGAGTATAATGTTTTTATCTTTCATCATTCAAAATTAATTGCTGCAACTTACATCCTAGTTCAAGTCTTCATCGATCAGGTGGATTTATATGCTCGGGGTGAGACGAGGTGATATTTTTCATTTTAAGTTGTCGGTTTTCCATGTTCTGACAACCAAAAAGACTGATCTTTATATCAATAGACTTTATTTGTCTAAAGTAATTTTATTTGTCTAAAAACCAAATATTCTAATAGAAAACCCAAGTAAAAAATAGAGAGAGTTGGTAAGATAAAAAGATTTTAGGTAGAGAGATATCTTATCCCCCAAGTATTTTTTACATTTGTTCTTATTGCTTTTTTATATTTATTAAGTAAAGAACACGAAACAAAAGAGTTACATTTTTTTGTAGGAAAAAAAATTAGAAAAGAAGAAATTATACTAATAAATTATTTTGTTTCAAAAGAGTTTATATTACTACTCTTCTTACAAAAAAATAAATTAATTACCATATAATTAAATAAAAAATATTAAAAGGTTCCATCTTTATTTACTTTATCTCTTAATTTTTGTTTTTAATTAGTATTAACAATATTTTTTAACATTTATTAATTTATACATATCATTCTTAATTTATTTTATTAAACAAAGTCATCAAACTTCCAGTTAAATATATATAAAAAAACATTGATTTTAAAAATTGTGTTGACAACCCCTGCATTTTTTTATTTTTTATTTTTGTGTTAAAAAAATCTCATCCAACCCTTAGCTAAGCATAGTTCAACTAACTAGTGAGTGCATCCTAAAATTAACAATTATTGTTAGTTGCAAAATTTCAGTGATTTGCACGGATCAATTGCTTCTTTCTGTTAGTTGCTATATATATATATATATATATATATATAAAAGTATCCAACAAAACACAGAGAAAGCAATCCCACTTTTCACTACATCCACTACTTCTGGTTTGGCCCTGCAGTGGAAGGGAGGGGGAGAGGGAAAAAAACAAATGAAAAGCATGGACGTGAGGAATTCTATTGCCTTTATTCTATCAAGTAAAAAAGAAACACAACCTATTTGGGGATATAGCTCAAGTTACTAACGAACAAAAGAATATGCACTTGCATGCCGACTAGTGTGGTCTCTGTATAGTTTAAGGTAAACCACAGTACTTGAATATAAGATCACCAAAAAAACTGACATTGAAAGGTTTGTTGCCCTGCTGCTGCTGCTGTACAGATGTTTCAACCGCTAAACATAGAAGTAGGTAGATGTCTCTGTTGCGTTCGCCGTGTTGCAAAGAATAGATCGAGCTTCAATTACAGAGCGAGGGGGCTCTAGATCCTTCTCTTGAAGTGAGTTTCCTAGCAGTCTCTGCATTTGCGAAGCAAATGTGTCATCCAGTATCTGCAAAAGAAAACCATGAAGAAACTAGCATGTGAGATGGTCAGAATTGACAAATCATGGAATGCCCAGATATGAACTCCAAGACCTACCCCAAGTGCATAGCAGGAACCATTATACCACACTTTGTTCTCCTTCCTGCTCTCAAGAAACTTCAAAACGATCTAGAACATTACACAGTTAAAGCATCAGGATAGCGGATAGAAATAAAATAACCCCGGTGAAGTGCGGAATTTAGATAAAAATGTTACTCTACCTCTCCCATCCTATCCCAGAATCCACGACATGTTGCGACAAATATCCGGCTAGCAAAAACATCATGCAAATTGGATATACAATCAATGAGCTGTGAACTTAGAATCTGCATTCTTTCACGGACCTCAGCCTCTCCATCTTCTTCCCTTATGTCCTCCAAAATTCTTTTTAGTCGTGTGCTTCGACTAGCTTGCACCTGGAAGAATTGTGATTTCATTCATGTTACAGTTTCTCTTTTTGCATTCTAAAAACACCAACCACGGCAAGAGGAAGAAGGATCCGTTAAGATGATTAACCAAGTAAAATTATCATCAACTATTAGTATATGATGAGCATGCAAAATTCCATAGTATTCAGGAATGCAAGTAATACACAACATATCCTCAAATGCAATGTTACCTAATGATCAGGCACAGAATCAATCCCTTGATAGCAAATTGACTATTGAATAAATGACCAGCATTACTGATCATCTCAAGGAAATTAGATTTTTAGATTTACAACTACCACTGATACAATGGAACTCAGATAATGGATAGAAGCTTACATTGTTAACGAGCTTCTCCACTGTTGCCTGCAAGTAATTTTTGTGTTTTGTTCTCAACAGAACAGTAATTCCATTCATCTGCTCCCCGCAAATTGACTTTTTATCTCCCACGAGAGGTAGATAGGAAGCCCAGGACTTAAAAATGTCCTCCACTCTACAATGTAAGACATCAAGGATTCTCTTGATTGTATTCAGAAAAATTCCCAACTGCCACAAGAAAATATTGGTGAGTTGTAAATGGACACAATGGAGTGCAAAACATCTGTGTTTGTGTGTGGGATGTTCATGTTTGCACCACTCACTTGATTAGGTACAGAATAAAGTGTTGTTGATTGTCTTCTTGTCAGCTTTTGGACATGCATATTAAGCCTCTTTGGAATGCTATCTTTCAAAGGAGTCAAGATGTCATTGTATTGCTTCTCCAAAGCTTTAACTATTGCTCTTTCCACATCAGCAACAGCCTTTGACAAGATTGAGAAAAAAAAAATGAAAATTAGCTGTGACACAAAAATTAGTATACAAGCGCAAAAAAACATCCATATATTGGTTTCCAGACATGCCTAAGTGAGCACATGTGGAGAAGAGGAAGAACAAGTACTAAAGGCTTCTCTCTAGTAACTTGCTAAATCTTGCAAAAGATAGTCAATACTTACATTTTCCAAAATCAAGGAGTACCGAGGCCATCGGTTGATCACCACTTCGTACTCAATAAGTGCATCTTTGATTCTCTCATACATTTCTTCAGCAAATGGAGAAGTGGAATGATTCGTCATTACTCCAGCCCATGGCACCTGCAAGAGGTAGTTAATGGTTAGAGCATTGAAAGAAAATCCTCATTTTCAATTGAAAGTACAACTGGTTTTACTTTTGTTTCATGTGTGTGTGTTGGGGGCAAAGGGATGAGAACGGGAGGGATTATGTTCTATGAACAAACATAGGACAATTGCTTTGAACTTGAATTTGGAGACCACCCTCGCTTCCACAATTTTTCACATGAAGGAAGAGGAAGTATGACAGGTACCTTTTCTGCTTTGCAAAGTTCAAGCAAGTTAATTTGCATATCCTGCACCCAGACCATTATGTAACTATGAAACAATCCCCTCGAATCTACGCCACCTTGCACTGGACTGAAACAAACAAAATATAAAATATGAGAGAGCTTCAACTTCTACATCTACAGTGGGTTGTAAATTATTTTGATACCATGTTCGGACTACATTATTAATGACACTTCATCTTCAATTTTCTTTGTGGGAACATATTAAAACTCGTTCTACTTGAAACCAAAACATATTTTGTATTTTTTTCTATCACTAACCTGATATTCCATAACTCAAGATCCCGTTCAAAATCAGCAATTGCTATCAGTAGTTCATTTACATGTGGTTGCGGGCTAGATGGAGGACATGCAGAGAGAAAAATTCTAAGCCTGTTACACAACTCAGTGCTATAAACTGCAGCAGCGATGTTTGACAAGTCGATTGAACTGAAAATAGAGAAATGTGTTAAGATAAGCATAAAATGATCAATTAAGAAGTTCATTGCATGCAATATTTGCTCAATACTTTGCCTACAACTAACTTGAGAATGAAAGTCACAATGACTAGGGAAGAAAGTTTCGAATTTGTCGCGAGTGAAGAAAGAACGATATAAAAATCTCTAGTTTGGTGAAACTAATCTCGAGCAAAAGGGAGCAAATTGTCTTTTGTAAGGTTTAAGGGTTAGGGTTTTCATAGAAGCAAAATACGTAGTGCTCATTAGTTAAAACTTCAACTTAAGATCATTTTGGGTCATATCAGCTAATGAGGGGATATAATATTCACGTAAGAAAGAAAGATACCAATACCTTGGGAGTAGATGCTGGTTGTGGATCCTGATGTCTGCCTGAATTTCCTTCCCAATATTCAGACACAAATTTTTCATTTTTAAATAGGCTGTGGAGATAGTTATAGAGTCTAAGAGGAAGCCTTCAGAGTTGCCAGAAACAAACTCATCAGTCTCTACCATGTGTTTCCGACATCTCTTCTTCGCTGCTGTCTGTAAAAAATATTTATTCAATTTAGAGTTGTATCGTGCTAATATGTTATATGTTGCGAAAATAGGATGAATAGACTTCTAGTTCCAACACATGATTTCAAAGCACAAATGCAGTCAGTGGACGAAAATCAGTGCGAATTTGGGTACCATAAGACCCTTTCTTAGCTGATCTCTAACATTCATGTAACTCAAATGTGAGAGTGTTTTTGTATGAGGACATTTACTCGATTTTTGTATGAGAACATTTCATGTAACTTTTGTGAGAAGGTCTAATTGAAGACTTGGAAGATTAAGAGGCTGAAGATTGCACAATAAACATCCCTATGCTTGTTAGGTTCATTGAGAACATTGATGTCAACTTTAATTTACCTGCAAATAGTTCCTCAGCATAGTCTGCGCATCTTGAGATAGTATGTCATGGAGTAGGGTGTAGACTTTAACAGCTTCACCTAGAGCTGGTGCTGCAGACTCTTGCATCGGGTTGAACAGGTCTGCCAACCCTGTGGGTGAGTTTTCATCCAGTGATTTGTAGTTCTCAAAAACTTGTGCCAAGAGACTCTCAATTCGTGTTTCGCAATCTAAAAATATACTTTTCTGCAGTAATACAATGAGGACAGTAAGAGTTATTTCTTTGGTGCACTGGGACAATTTATAAAGCATAGAATAAAAGGTGAATTTCAGATAAGATGGTAGCACCCATGCCATGCTCTTCCTATCATTGGAAGCCATGCAAGCCAATTTCTAGAAAACATTAACACAACAATAGCAAAAAAAAATAACAAGATGTCAACTAGCTTGGTTGGCAATGGATATATATATAAAAAGAAAAACCCTCAACAACCATCCAAAAACTGATGACCGAGCATAACATTCAGATTCTTACTAAATTCTTTTCATAGCATCTTCATATTTATGTATCATTCATGTCAAGTGTTTTCTTTCTTCATTGTTCAAACAGTTACCTAAAAAGTTAAAAGAAATAGAAGTGTTGCAGGGTGTCTACTACAATCACAAACACAAAAGGATGATCTCGCCAAATTCATGGACTGGTCATGGTAGAGCCAACCTTCAGCAAGGGAAATCCTCTGTGAACTTGCTTCTTCCATGTCCCAAACAAACCATAATTGGAGTGGCACAATCCATTCTCATCAGTAAGAGAACCACAAAAGCTTTTTTGCCTAATTATCCTTGCCAAAATATAAGGCCTGTTTAAACTATTTGAGAGTTTAGCTTCGTTAACTTGGTTTCCAATTACTATTTCAGCTTTTGCTTCTATTCATTTTGTCACTAACAGTGAAAATTAAATACAAATTGTACTTAGCATATAAATTATCTTCTGTGAATTTGCTTCTTCCATGTTCCAAACAAACCATAATTGGAGTGGCAAAATCCTTTCTTATCAGTAAGAGAACCACGAAAAGCTTTTTTGCCTAATATACTTGCCAAAATATAAGGCCTATTTAAACTATTTGAGAGTTTAGCTTCGTTAACTTGCATCAAATTGATATTTCAGCTTTTTTCTATTCATTTTGTCACTGACGATGAAAATTAAATATAAATTATACTTTTATAGCATAAAAAGGAGAGGGGGAGGGGGCATTAGGTTTCATCCAAATTAGCATCAAAAGCAAAGTTCCCTGAATTCGGTGTGTTGAGTGCTAGCTACTTAAATAGGTTATTTTTCATTTTCTGGTTTGATTTTGAAGTTAATAGAACGCTTGGATATGCATTCAAGAGATTATTTGTAAGTAGTGTATGTAATCTCAGCAATTATTAGGAGCCTACCTCTTGCACGGTTAAACTCTTCTCACTCCTAGCCTTCATAATGGGTACAAGTAACTCATTGACAAGCTCCAAGCAGTCTTTCTTTGGAAGGGCCACATCCATGACCCGTGAAAGATATCTAGAAAGAAATTTAGACAAGTTAAGATATGGAAGGAAATAGAAAGATAAAGGTAAAAATGAACAACTAGACCCACTGAGATATTCAATAAATTTGCAGTTATAAGCACCTCAATTTTGTATATGAATCAGAAACTCCATAATAATCTGCAAATTCAATCAACAGCCACTTCCAAGATCCATGTAATCTCAAATTTCGAGAATGAAAAAGCTGTGCGTGCATAGCAGCCTCCAGTAGTAGATCATAAGCTATTGTTTCCACAACAGGACCACTCTGTATATTATTAACAGCACAAAAAAATGAAATTATGGAAGTAAAACATGGCAAGCACTGCATCATGGAAGCACCTTGTATAATAGTAATAAGCACACACTTGTAGACCACATGAAAGCACTTGACAATGCATGCACACTGCAAATGATATGCAAGAAGACAGCCTGCACAAGCACTCATTTACATTCACATGCTCGTAATTCTAGCACTTGAACATTGAATTTATACTAAAAATGGAAAAGACAAAACAGCATAATTGCTACCACAAAATTATTCCAAAAGAAGGCATAAAGATAAACAGGTATTATCTATTCGGCTAATTTGAGTTGAAAGAACTGAAACCTTAATATTATTAGTCTCATCCTGTGTAATAGTACTGCCAATGAAGAGTTGTATCTTCCCAACACATTCTTGATCTTCATGGTATAAGGGCCACCATCGAATTCTATCACTCTGCATAATTTGAATAATCACATCATCTAAAGTAATTATTTATACTTACAAGTACCTCATGCTGGAAGATACAGGAAAAAGGTACATACAGGATTATCATTGAAAGATGAAATAGCAATTGTAGCTCGGCCTTGGAGTGACTTTTTTGTATCTTGTACCTCTACCAAAAGTGCTTCCCCTTCACTTTCTGGAAAACTGAATTACGTAAACATGTGAGATTTTCCCATTCCATGTAGAACAATTATACCGGAAATTATACAGTCCTTTGTTTTGTGAGGGTGATCAGTGGTTTTACTTTGTCAACCATATGATTTTCATAAGTATAAAATTGATAGATGAACAGAAATGAAAATCTTTTGGGCCATATATCATATTACAAGGTACATTAATGGCCCAATCTGCTAGCCTTTCAATTGAGACTGAGCTGTCTACAATTTTTACCATCTCATGCTAATATTTTTTTTGTAGTAAAAAAAAAACCTCATAGCAGCCAACTGTATGACAAGTTGAAAGTAAGTTCAGAACTTACAAGATGTGGTAATCCCCACTTCCTGGGTGTAAACAAATAGCAGAACCTGATTCAACTTGAGAATTTTCAGTAGTACTCTTCAGTTGGAATAAGCATGTCAGTTTCTCTGCAAACCAGAAAAAATAATTTTAACTGTCCATCGAAATAGTGCAGCAGAGAAGTTTCTAAAATTTTGCACAATTCAAAATGCCAAAACAAGTGGAATCCACATGATTGATGTGATTTAAGACAACCACTTGCAGTATCTTCTTTAGGATATAGACAGAATTCATTTACCCTAATGATAATCTGAAAATGTGATTAAAAGTGGATCTGTCGTTAACTTGCTACACGTATATGAGCAATAGACTTTGCAGCCATTTTAATGAAAACACAAACCTTCTGTTGGCACTGGAAACGAAGCTATTTTAAGAGAATTCATGCCAGTTTTCACTAGCGATGAAACATGCTGGACATACTCTTTCCCCATTTGCATGTAGATTGCACTACGCTGGGAGTAAGTGCTCATAAGTTTCCGCCTTGGTATTATCCGGAGTTTCTTTACTGCCAAAGTCACCAAGTGTAATTTAGTTGAATTAAGAAACAATTAAAGCTTAATTTTGGTGGAAAACTATTTTTTCTCATTATTGCATATCCAGTTACTCAGCATTGGACATCCTTTTTGTCTGTCATGACTAAATAATGAATATCCTTGATGTGAATCTACAGATGACTAAATTATGAAAAAAGAATGGAACTGGGAATTTAAAACATGACAGCCAAATTAACTGGAAAGAATTAAAGAAAAGAAATTCTAACGCTTCATTCTAATTATTCGACTTCCTCGTGTAGCAATGACACAAGAGATCTTACCTTCAACTCTTATCTTCCCAACAACCTTTTTTGCCTTCAAAGGGCATGTTTGTTCTGCAATTTTAGTTGAGTTGACTGCTACAGGTTGTATACGGCGTGGTTGCAACAAAAATTTGTGTAGTCTACAATATTCATAGCAAAATAAATACCAATCAGAGTTGCATATTAGCCATAAATTAACAAAAAAAAATCACCATTTTTAGCAGCTATATTATATTTTCACCGTATAAGCATAAGGAATCCTACCCAAAAGCACTTCTAAGAATCAGACACTCATCACGCAGAAACTCAGGAGCCTCAGTGCGACCTCTAGCCCAGGCATATAGACATAAGCGGATACATGCATCGTAAGCAATCATAGTTTGCCACGCATATTGACCGCTGCAACAATTAAATTAACCAGCCATCAGAACACACGCTGGCAATGATAGTTGTGTGCATGAAAAAAGAAAAAAACCTGTTCAGATGGATATCAAACAGACTCATAATCCATAAAGGGCAGAAAATGAAAATGTTCCAGACAACATTCAGTCAAAAATCCAGAATTTAAAACAAATTCATTTAGTTTTTATATTCAAATCCTAAAGGGATCAACCAATAGCAAACTTAGAAATTAAACTCCATTAAAATAACTAAAATATCACTATAGCATTAATGAGTTTGAATTTAAATCAGATCATACCCCGTGTTATAACAAGGTGAACGGTCTGATGAACTAGTCTGCCAATAAGGCATCTTTCCTTCCATTTCTCCTGTCATAAAGCTATTTATTCTGCGCCAGAAGATAAAGCAGATTAGTAGTAAGTGACTAATAGAACAAAGAAATGATAATTATAGATGAATTATTAAATGCCTAATGCCACTAATAATTGTAATACCTTTCATCACATTCGGTACTTTGCATAGATTGTGATGTTTGATCAAATAAACCTTCCGCTGATTCTCTTGGCTTGCCAACTCCATACGCAATTTGCTCAGTTTCTGTGTCAAACGTAACATTCCCTTCTTCTCCTCCAATTTCAATTATTGGAGGAGCACTTGGAGTCCCCATCTCCTCCACCGGTCTAAATACATTTGCTTCATTGCTAAAATTATCCTATAATCACAATCACAACCAGCATTAATCACCGGTACTAAAAAAAAAAAAAACCGAAGAGATCATCAATCAACAAGCAAACAAGAACCCAACATACCAATTGTGCATTGCGTAGCTGAACTCTCTCTCGAAGCGAAAAACTACCACCCGGGCCCACCGAATTCTTCTTGGGTGTTCCAGATTTTCTAAACCCTAGATCACCATCAACTTGAGTGGCACTCTTAAGCCTTCTAAAGTGACCAGGCAATTCAATCTTCAAATCCTCCTTCAAAACCCCTCTATTCAACTTGGTTTTAGCAGTAGGCCTATTTCTAGTAACCCCAAAAATCTCCTCCTCATCTTCATCCTGATAACTTTGCATCACAGGCTTCTCCAAGTAATCAAAATCGGAAGGACCTATATCCTCAAAACCATCCTCTTCAGTGTAGTTTCTACGACCAATCTCGTAATCAGAAACTGAAGCCACGCTCACATTATCGTCGTCTTCTTCTTTGTTCTGAAGGCACGGAGAGACTATACTGTGAGGGGTCAGTAACCCAGAATGGAATTTAAGCGGAGGCAATAAATGGGAAGAGCTATTGTAGAAAAGTGGAGATTTCGGAAATGGGTTTTCTGCTGCTGCTACTGGTGATAGCTTCTCTGCTGATAACGGAGATAGCGGAGATCGAACTTTAGGTTGAGATTCTTCTGCATCTGATCCCTGCAGATACATGAATTACTACTATCATTCTCATTAAATAATAAATTTTTGAAAAGAAAGAAAGATCAGCATGCAATACCCGCTTGATCCAGTTAATGGCGGATTCATCCAGACCTTCAGTGAACATTCTTATTCTTTGCTTTTGAGCTTTCTGCTGCCAAGAGAAAGAATCAACGTCTCAAAGATAGAATTAATCAAAAGGAAAAAAAGAAAAGGGGGGGTATGAAGAGATTCAAGGGGCTGTTATTTCCTTTTCCTAATGAGAGGAGAGCTTAGAGAAGAAGGTAAAGGAGAAGGGAAGGGAAGGGAGCGTTTTGAAAAGGCAACGGCTAGTTTGAGGCTTCCTTTTTTATATTTAAAAGAAAGAAATAAAAGAATATACATTTCTTTCTATTATATGGTGGCGACTGCGAGTGAGTGAGTTGCCATCCCTCATCGGGTCCCAGATAGAAAGGGAATTATACGGAAAGTGCGTTGTTGTGAAGGGTTAAAAAAGGGAATTTATTGCTTCGTAAATAAATAGGATATTCTGCTGCGCAGGATAATTTTATTTTTTTAAATAATAATTATTTAAAAATATATTAAAATAATTTTAAATAAAAAATAGGATTTTATAAAATATTATTTGAGCCGTGTTCCTCACACTTAAGTACACCACTTATTGCTTTGTAAATAAATAGGTGATGGAAATATTTGATTTTTAAGTGAAATATAAAATTAAAATAACTATAATTCATAATAATTACCTTTACTAGGTATAAAAAAAAATGTAAATTACACGGTATCATGAAATAACATAAATCACCAAAAACAATTAGAGAATTGACATAAATACTCTTAATTATTATTTAGAAACAAAATAGTTAAATAAATAAAACAGAGTCGAAATTTAAATTGTTCATAAAATGAAAATTAATTATTTTTTTATCATATTATTTTTTTAATTCTTCAAGTTTTTAGTTTAAATATTTTTATTAAATAGTAATTTGAATGCATTTTAAATAATAATTATTTAGGGGGTGTTTGTGAATATAGTAATGGTTGTTTTTTAAAGTATTTTTGCTTGAAAATATATCAGAATAAAGTTTTTTTATTTTTTTAAATTTATTTTTGATATTAATACATCAAAATGATTTGAAAACATCAAAAAATATTAATTTAAAATAAAAAATAAAAAAATTAAATTTCTTTTAAAATATTTTTAAAATATAAAAATAAACTAGAGTCAGTTACAATGTGGGATTCATTAATGAGTTAAGCATTAAAGAGTCAATGTTTTGTTTTTATTGTACTTGGTTATTTTTTAAAGAATTATATTATTTCTTCTGAAAAGTATTAAATTGGTTATTAGTTGTTGTTTTTTTAATAATTGATGTAAAAAATAAATAAATAAATAAATTTTTAATATATTTTCAGTTAAAAATTGAATTAACCTAAAAACTCCAATCCGACATGAAAGGAAACCAATTTCCCTAAAGACAGAAAATCTCTACAGGATGCGATGGATCCAGTTCCAGATAGCTGCTAGCATTAAGCCATGTCGGAAATGATCCTGAAATCTAACTCTCTGCGATAATGACAACTGAGATTATTATGATGACTCTTTTTAGGAAAGGAATGGAAAAGATGATAAGGATTGTGGACTTCCTTGATTTGACTGTGCTCACTTCACCCAGAGAACAAGACAGCCACATCGAGAGAAAAGGGCTCCACGTTTCCCTTCATGCGCCAACACAGAGTGACAGGCCAAAAGGTGAGCTTCTTAGTCACACAGCCGAGCACAATCGCACAATGCCACCTCGCCAGCCCTGAACTACGTACGGAACAATCATGGTTGCAGTGCACCCTCTCTCAATTCAACCCAATTACTCCATTGTCACCCTCGCCAGGCAGGTACGTTGGGGGGGGGGGGGGGGGGGGGGGGCGAAAAAAAATA
>Ga0307515_10001783_pt1 | contig 47932 bp, 24 predicted proteins | sample 17_EM_MG_FD_194513 | JGI IMG/M metagenome (GOLD analysis project Ga0307515, IMG submission 194513) | Populus trichocarpa ectomycorrhiza microbial communities from riparian zone in the Pacific Northwest, United States - 17_EM | ecosystem: Host-associated > Plants > Roots > Unclassified | place... | reverse complement strand
TTTTATTATTTATCATTTTTAATTCAGTGTCAAATGGTGATAAATTATTTTTTGAATGCGTAGGAGGGAATAAAGTTGTTGAATACGTGGTTAGAGGGTGGTGAAAGATCGATAAGGTTTTGCAAGTACCTTGGACAGAATACGGCAAAGCTTAAACCGAACGAAATACCTCACTGTAAGATTGAAGAATTATCTGTGCAAGATTGGATGGGATTGTGTTTACAGTGTGTTGTATGAACTTATTGTTTGTATAGAAGATATTGAAATGTTGGATTCTTTTTTTTTTCAGCGGAAACCTGGCCATTTTTAGTCACATTGCTTGTCCAATGTGTGTCATCTGAGATATCTTCCAGCAAACGGAGATTGCCTAAGGCAAGTTTTGCAAAGACTATGCGAATTGTCATTCAACGAGCAGATGATGCTAAGTTTTCAGGTTAAGAATTTAAACCCACATTGTCTTTATGGGATTTTTGTGATTAATTATAGAAGAACAAAAATTTTGCTTAGAGAAAGGCAAGATGGTGATGGAAATATTAGTTGATTTTGTTTGCACCACAATTTTCTTCTGCCAGGCAAGGCTTTGCCTTTGTTACCCATGGTTAAAATACTCTTTAATCACGTATCGGATGTCCTGAGCAATGTTCCAAGCTTTCAGATGGAATATGGGATTATACTCCGGCATCTATTGGCAGTTGTAGATTATCGTTTTCACTTGAGGAACCGGATTTATTGCAGTGAGTTCTTTGCATTGTTTAGACCCTACACATATCTCTTCCTAATTGCTACAAGATGTTAAGCTGCTTGGTATTTTCTAACTTAGCTTGCTTGATTTTGAAAAAGGCCTGGTGCTTCTATATATAGAGAAGGTGGTTACAAGCTTAGATGGGAATGATAGCAGTCAAGGTAATCCAAAAGAGGAGGTCTTTCGCTGCATACTCACACTCCATTCGCTTTTCGAAAATCCTCCTGGAGATTTCCCTGTTGATGTTCGGGAGGACATAGTTAAGGGGCTTGTTCAGATTTTCTCCTTTGTAAGGTATATAAACAGTTGATCCATGCTTGGATCTTGTTTTATTTTATTTTATTTTCCTTTGGATCTGCAAATTCATACCATTCATTTGTTAAAGTAGTTGCTGGCCATAATGTATTTCAAGTTTTCTCATTTCATTATAATATGCTCAGGGAGGAGGGAAAGATTTCACGCAAACTTATTGAGTGTATAAACACATACTTGTTAAAGGATGGTCCAAATTTGGGCTCCCAGTCTTTGGAGATTCATAACGCTGTGCAGCAATTTGTATTCCGTTGTTGGCTTACTACCCATGACCGCAGCCTTAAGGTTTATACATCAACTATGCTCTTGCAAGTTATGCTATCTATTCTGGATCTTCACAATCTGCCACATGCATATCTTTGTGCTTTCTTCCACAGGATGCTCTTATATTCTATGCAAGGCTGCAGCTAAATCTTTCAAGAGGTGCTACTGATGGAAATTCTCTGGTAGAACAACTTTTGGATCTGGTATGTAAGGAACTAGATCAAAGCAGTTCATCCTGTGGAAGTGCACCTAGGTAAGTGCCTAAGAATGAATTGTCAATGGTTTTTTCTTTATGGAGTTAACTGGTTTGGTTAAAATGGGTTGCCTTGGATGATGTTTCCAGGTCGGATGCAACCAAGGATTGCAAGTTTGGAGCTTTGAGTGGTTCACAACGTGGTTTGATAGAACTTGCAGCCCTAGTATTTTATAAGGTAGTTATTTTACTCAAGATGCAAGCACTTGGTGTTTTATTGTTTGAAATGATTTGCATGCTGCACTCTCTGCTGTAGGATTTTTCATTTGTTATGAAAATCTGGTAATTGTTTAAAGTATCACAAAACAATGCATGCTGCACGTTACTCAAACTGATATATGTAAATTGGATGGTAGACAGTTTCTAATCCTGGAAAATCCTATGGACAGTTTCTAATCCTGGGAAATCCTGTGGTTATGTGGCAGAAATTATGATTTGATTTTGATTGTTTCTTTAGTCTAGCAGTTTAAAATTTCTGTCAATGATATCTATTTGTGTGCTTTGTGCATGAGTGTTGGAGAAGCAGAGGTTTGGAATTTGGATCACTGTCTCATATATTTATTCACTGTTATGAGCTGGATATAAGCCAAGGTCACTGATGGCATAAAAACTTTCTTAGGCATGTGCTAGTACAGCTAAAGCACCATCAACCGAAAAGCGGGTCAAGAGGGAGCCTGCAGCAGTCCTTTTAAAGGAGGCACTTATGAAAGGAAAATGGCTATGGTTAGTCTCAACCTGCAAACACTGTTTGAAATACTTCTTTCTTTTAGTGATTTAACATGCATGGAACTTGTGATTTATCGGTTCATGTAAATAGTAACTTTTATATCGTACAATATTGCATCATTTGTCCTTGTACTCTTCAAACTGTTTTGATTGGGTCCCTCTACTGTTTTGGGTTTGATATCCCTGTACATTATACAATTTCTATAATGTGGTACCTCTATTTGAGTTGACCACTAGTCTATAAAATCGAGTCAATATATGATTGACTCATGTCCTTTTCCAATTAAAAATACATTAGCAGTGAAAATAATTTTAAATTTAAATAAGAAAGTTCCAACGATCTTTTACAAGCAAGTGAACTATGGTTTCTTTGATATTCAGGTGATTTTGAAGGGGGATCGAAGATTTGTGTTTTGTCTTTTGATTTTGGTTCCGGGTCTCATTGTTTTGTGGGTATAAGTGTTGGTGTTGGTCTGGTTGGTTTAAAGAGAGTGGAGTTTCATGACAAAGATTAGTTCTTTGTAATGGATTCATAAAAAAAAAAGATCTTTGTAATGGGTTTTTGGTGGCAGGTGGAGGAGGGTAGTGGGGGATTAAGGCAGTGGTGGAGAGAAAGGTGCTAGGTGGAGGTAGAGGGAGGCTAGTGGTGTGCCTAGATGGTTTGGTCAGATCTAATTTCATTTGAGGTAGAAACTTTATAGTCTTAAAGATTGAGCATTTGAGCAACTTCAGCTAGGCTTTATTTTTGCTGCTTTGATTTTAAAGCGCGCTAACTGTGATTTTGGATGTGGTCACTTATTTTTTTAGTTTCGTGGATTTTTAATTAATCAATGACTAATTTCATAAAAAAAAACTGTCAATAAATTTTTTAATTTTATCAGTTTGTGGAATAACTGTTTATTTATTTATTAATTTTTAAATTTATTTATCTCACAAATTAAGAAAATTTTAATTTTTTTCTTTTATTTAAATTAACATTATTTTTTATACCTTCATTTATAAATTGACACATGTTGGCTCACTTTTGTTGACTAACGGTCAACTTGGACAGACGGATCACATTACGGATCACATTACTGGACTAATTTTAAAAAAAACAAACAGTAGAGGACCCAATCAAACAATTTGAAGTGTAGAGGGACAAATGATGGGTAAGACCCAAAAAGGGTGTGGTTGGGACAGTTCTGAGCTCCAAATATCTGCCAAACAGAAAAATATCTTCCATGTGATGCCTTACATTGGTAAATGGCTGTCAAACTTATTTTCTGAGTAGCACAGATGTTGCATCGAGTTTATTATGTTCCCATTTTTATGAAATCACAATCTTGAAGTCTTTATTATCTTTGCAAGTCAACTTGTCATAGATTTTATTTGAAAAGAAGGCTTCTGCATCAACATAATGTATTTATCAAAATAACATGGACAAATGGCAGTGATATTAGCAATACTTATTGACCACCTGTTTGTGTTCTTCATATATTTTGTAGCCATTGGCATACTTCAATAGTTGAATTAGATGTTATACTTTGTTCATATGTCATCATATAGCCAAAGAATTAATTATATTAGTTTGGAATTTAGGATGCCAGCTTCCTTGGAAAAATCCACTTTACAAATTACATCCATGGTTCAGATTTCAATAAATAAGGTCCAAAACCTAATTGAAAATTTAAAAATAATAATGACACATATATAAAAGCATAAACTCTAGGTTGAATTTTTGATTCGATAAAAATATATTTAGATTTTAATAATCATCACATATATTACGAGGATTTTATTGATAAATATCAAATACATTGTCTTGCCTTAACAAAATTTTACCCGTCAAAATTAAAAAAAGACTTCTACTCTATATAAAAGAAAAATATTTAATTTTTTGTATCACAATACAAAATTTATGCCAACAAATTCAACTATTTATATTTTTTAAAAATAGGTTAATTGCCTTTTTTCATTATATGCCTATTTATAAATCACATAAAACCTTAAATAATATAAAATAATCTTCTTAAATAACTCCTAACCCATATAGTACCTTATTGACGCTTTATTTTGATTATTCAAACTCAAAAAATGCTTAAAAATAGATCCAAAAAAGCCAATAATTAAAATCTAAACAATACTAAAAGCACATCAAATTTATCAAGTTATATTAAATTAGATCCTTGATTTTATCCTTTTTTTATCGTTTTTTATTATTTTTTACTCCTTTAGATGAAAATATTCATAAAACTTTTGTTCATGCCTATATTTTAATACCACACATAAATAAAATAATAAAATTATAATATGCTATTATGATCTCCAGGTTTCTGCAATCAATTTTCAATTCCTATATTACCCTTGAAGGTTTTTTTGGTACATCATGCGCAATGATTTTGCTTTTATTGATACTTTTGTCTTTAATAAGGTGTCAGTTTATTTGTTTGTTGATGTGTTCTGGAGGAAATGATGTCATATTGGATCATTTAAATATAGTCATGCATCCAAAAGTGATATCAAGTTGATTTCTCAGAATTGATGAAGTTGATTGAGATATATCTTGTGCTTTTATCATCCAACCTTCACTCTAATCTTTTTTTCTTTCTCAAATCCTCTCTCATTCAACTCCTTTCTATATCTTTGTCGTTCCTGCATAATTACTATAATAGACTAACTTCCCATGCTTCAGGAATGCTGCATTTTGTTGTCTCATTCGTAACTACTACAATCGCATGAGCAAGGATCTTTTTGTTTACTGGTTTGAAGGCATTTCCACAAGCTTTGAGAGGTAATTGTCATGTTCTGGCGTAATTCTGTTTGTCTTTAAATTTTTTTGTGGTAACTTGGTCTCATGAGTCTTCTATATTTCACTTTAGTAGCACACCATTCGTGCATTCCTTGAAAAAGCTGTATACATTGGAATTTAGGAATTCTTCGGTATCACCATTTTTCTTACATAGAACACCTGATATGTTGGATACCTTCCTAACCAGTAAAGCCACCCTGTCTTTGTTCACTAATCAACAAACCAGTGCTCAAAACCAAATAAAATCATTGAGCCAAGCTTACCCATTCGTTTTCCAAGGTGATGGTTGGTCCAATAACGAGCAAGGGATGAGATCATTATGGTGGGAGCTATGATGAACCAAGTTCTAGTAGAAACATTAATGCACTAGAGGTGAAAAGCAGTTACTAAGAATGGAAGATCCATAAAATTCCTAGCAAGATTTACAACAGATAAGAAGGCCATTCAAACTTTTGTTATATCAACACATGATAATTTGTGTGGCATTCTAAAAGAATGATATTTGGCCGAAAACTTGCTCTCATTAGTACCATAAAAGTTAGCAACAAACTTGTTTGATGATCAACAGTGAAGTCCTGGTTGCAGCTCCTTGGGCTTTCAATCTTGGTTTCATTCACAGTAAATTTAGCTGCAAAAATACGTTTTGTATCTAAAAAGCTGCTGCAATAGACAGCTAAGTTTGTCCGTTTGGTGTCTTTTGCTGTGATGATGGTTTGCAGCAAAGAGAATTTTTGCTGGCTGAGCTTCTTGGCAGAGTTTTTGGCTATGTGGCCAATGCTTCAACAGCAGTTACTGACAGTAAACCAGGCCATTTGTGATTGAGTGTGAAGGCTAAAAACTGTGAATGGTTACCTGATGAGGCCTCCCCTCCCAACAAAAGAAAAGAAAAGAAAATGAAGATGTTAATCCATTTTAGTAGTTATGGAGAGAGAACCATATAAGAGAGGAGGGTTTCAAGGCACAAAACAGCCAGGGGAAAATTTTTCGTGACAAAACTGAGGACCATATGCATATCAGATGCTTGACTATGATTAGCAGCCTAGGCAAATTTTACTTGTCTAACTGGGGTTAATAATCAAGGTCTATGCATTATTAAAAAAGATCAGTATGTGAATGAATGTACATCCATCTATGGATATTTTATTTGGATTTTGCAATATATGTTTTTTTTTAATTATGTATAAATCACTATATAAACTCCTTGTTGTGATCTTGATCTTAGATTGAGAATGCCCCAGTACATTGATCAATTTACCTATGGTATAAACGGTTGCATAGTTGTATGTATTTATCAACTAATTGAGGTTCATGCATGTTTGGGCATAATTGTCTGATTAAATATTTTCAATAATTTTGTTGTTCCCCGACCCTTGAATGGTAACTAATCTATACTAAATGTAAAAGTGCAAGCTGTTGAAACGATTGACTAGGTTAAAATAATCCTAGTATTTTGTTCTAATGTCTAATGTAGCATTTACTAATTAAAAGAAGCACACAATGAATCACGTTCTATAATTACGCCACCGTTTACTTTCCCATCTCTGAAAAAATATTGATAATAATGTAAATATCATTTACTTGATGGTTTAAAATATACAAAATCTATCTATACTACACAACAACAACAAAGCATTAAATCCCAAACTAGTTGGTTTCAGCTTTACAGATCCTCTCGAAAAAGGATTGATACCTAATATGTGACAAATTCTTACAATGGGTGTCAACCCCCCCCCCCCTTTCAGGCTCTGGACTTGCTATACTTTGCAAGGTGGAGTTAAAATCTGTCTATAATATGATACAAAATATTCTTTCTACTTTTTAGCTTCCTTATTCATCTCTAACCCAATTTACGGATTTTTTTATTTATAAAATTCTGAAATTGCACAAACAGTATCTATATGATGATATAAAATTTATATTCCAATTGAAACAAAAATAAACGACCATAAAGAAAATTAAATGGAAATCTTTATTGCAATATATTGATTTTATAGTTTTAATGAGAAGTATTAAAATAATTATTTTTGTAATGAAGGGGTACATATCATGTGCTAGTTTAACTAGTAGTAGATATCCCTATGTGCAATTGTAGTGTCAGTTTTTGTTCATGACTTGCCGTAACTGTTGGTGTAAAGTTTTGGGAGCTTAAGTTCTTTGCAAGTGCTGAATTGCTAATTTGGAATATGTTGCAGAATATTGAGCGATGCTAATATGGGGCTTGCTTATGATGGTTTGCTGTGGACTTTGCGGTACATTTCCCTTCTCACTATTCATGTATCACCTTTCCTTAACTGCATGATGCAGTGTGGTTTTCGAAATGATAAGACAACTCCACTCCTGTAATGGAGGATCTTTTTTATGATTTTATCCCATTGCATATTTCCATGTTAGTATTGTTTTATTCATTTAGGTGAAAATTGTTTAGATGTTTTACATTATCTTTCCTTTTTTTTTCCCTTCCTTTCTCTTTGTGCTCATGCATGTATCTATTTGCATTCATAGGAGTTTGCAGGAACTCTCTAGTTTTATGTTGCTTTCAGATGCCCAATCGGAGATTTTATCAAGGCCCTCTCTCCCCTCCAAAGAGGTATTTGTTTCCCCACCTTTTTTGTCTCTTCTTTTTTAGATTATGCCTATCTTTGTGCAATATTTGTATTATCATACTGTCTTGTTTCACTTTCCACTATTTATCTGTCAGAAAAACTTGTCCTCAAGTTATCTGTCAGAAATTAAACTCTTTCACTCCAAAGGAACAAATACTTAGAATATAATCAACTTATTCACGAAGTAACATGTCTATGACTTGTGAACTTTAAAATTTAATTTATGGTACTTGTATAATAAGAAAAAATCCATATTTGATGTTATACTTTTTGTTCCTATGAAGTCCACTTGTAGTTCCTTCCCATATTTTTCTACTTCAAACTTGAGTTCATCATCATCATCTATGTCCTCTAATACTTAAACCGTTGTATTTAAAGGAACACCAAAATAATCTTCCATAATATCTCTAGAAGACTTGTCAGAAATCACCATGTCCTCTTCTTCTTGCTTGCAAGATCTTTATCATCATATAGATCTTTTTCATCATCTCCATCAGGTTCACGTATAACATCCTCGGCATTGAAAGGTTCTTGCTCATATTGACATTCAATCACGTTGATCGATTTCTATCTCTTGAATTGTGGTTGTTCGTGTTGATCTAACAAGGTCCCATGACCTCCATCAAGTTCATCTTCACCAACACCCTTCACATAGACAAATGGTTGTCTAGGTGGGATTTCAGAAATAGGTCTAAGGTAAGGTTAGCCCCGAGTTAAGTCTCCAAGCACGTTCCTCTCCTCTTTGAGATTCCTGTTTGTGCCTCCCATTAGCCATAATAGATCTTCTTCATCAGATGAAGACCTTGTAGTTATACCGACCACGAGGATTTGCATGAACTGATTGATGACAAGTTGGCCAAGGGCTTCATCCCCGACACGTGCTTTTCTTCTTCCCCGGTTCATGTTTACGCAACCCCAGTGCCTTAAAGACTGGTTGTAAGGTCATCAAATTTGGCGTTGATGTCACCAAACCCTTTGAACTAGTTCCTTTAAAGTTGCTATCGCTATTGAATGATGATCTAGTTGATCCTAAATAGCTTGCATCCCTTGGTCACTGTCATAAAGATGGTTGCCACCAATTGCCCCACGATTCTCTTCACAGTTTGCTATTGATCCAAATATTGACCCGCACTGATACCACCTGATGTAGCGCATAACGAAGATAAAACTAGGATTTTCAAGCCCTAAGATTATAGATGCAACTCTAGAGAAATCTAGAGAAAATTCTTTGAAATGTTTTATTGAATCTAAATAATAGTCTTTATCTTTATAAATAAACTAAACATCCCTATTTATATTAGTTTTAAAATCTTTTATAGTAAAAGATTCCTAATTAAAACTAAAATCCTTTATAGGAAAGGATTCTTAATTAAAACAAACTTAGTTAATAGAATCCATCTAGCATTAGGATTCCTAAATAGTAAAATAGTAATTAAATTAAATGTCCTAAGCTAAGTAGAAACAAATAATTAAAATTTTAACTAGTAAAATAATTAAAACAAGAAAATAGTAACTTCATGCTTCATGTGAGATGCTTCTGGGTTTTTTTGTGAATTTCTTTCCAGGCTTGGCCTTTTCAATCCGACCCATGAACTCTTGGGATAATTGTTCTACGTCACCTTTAAAGTCTGTAAATGGCTTTATTTCATTACCCATGGGACCAGCTGAATCTGGATGCACCAAATCCATTAATTGGGACCACACTGTCGTCATGGCACATCATTGGCCATTCAATTAATCCTGTTTGCACCAGATCGTAATTTAAGCTCTACTTCTATTGTTCATGTTTAAATTCTGCATGGAATATGAAATACGGAACTTACCATTTCTTGAAAATCTTACCTAAAAGTGCTTCAAAGCTGTTATAAACATCATTAAGATGAACATTGGGGTTTGGATGGTGGCCTGTGTAGGATCATAGACATTTTGTAGCTGTGCTTTATTTGCTGGTGTAACAGATTCTTTTGGACTGCTCTACACCTGGACAACTTTTGTGGGCAAAGGATAATTCTTGGCTCCATATGAGATGCTGCTTAAGTGGTGTTTAGACATGTTATCTTGGTTGATATTCAATGGGATTGAATGCCTTGTCTCTCAATTCTTTTGGTTCATTTTTTCTTTTTGAAGCATCTCCCATTCGCTATGCTCTCATTCACAAACACTCTTTCACTTCTAAAGAAACTTTCTTAGTTTAACCAGGGAAATGTGTGCTTGGCATCTGTGGTGTTGGTGTAAGATTTTGGTTTTCAGGCTGCAATTGGATGAGGTGAAAACTGCTATAAGTTAGTTTTCTAGTGGAAATTTTGATTTCTCCATCCAACAGAACAAAGCCATTGATATGCCATTTTAAGAGATGCTAATATTTTGTTTCGATCTTTGCAAATCTTGCTGATTTGAGTACTGCACAATTATTCAAAACAAGTTAAAACTCAGTTGTCTCTTATTGAGTTTTGAGAATTATTTGGTCCTGTCTTTTTCTTTCATGTTAGTGGTGCTATTCTACAATGTCTTAGATTTGAAATGCAGCTTTTCTTTGTTCATCTAACCATGAAATGCCATCACTGAACAATTATGTCTTTCTGCAATGCTGTTTACATGTTTTTACTTGTGAGTGTCACTTCTTTTATTGAAGCCACCATTGAGTTGTTCATTGGCCAATAATGCAGTTGGACTGTGGCTGGGAATTGATATGGAGTGGTCTCATTCGTGGGTTGCTGACATTCAGCAATCTAAATTCTGTTGTAAGTTTCAGTGCATATCTTTTTTGTTTTTTTATTATAAGCTGCTCAGTAATATTGGTTTTGCTGTGAGGTCTCACATACTGGATAGCTGTGGCTTGGTTCCAAAGTGGACTAGAAAAGAAATTTTCACAATCCATTTTGTCAGAACATAGGATCTGAAACTGTTATGGATTTTGATGGTTGGTTTCCTAACGAAATGCCATTTTCTTCTTAAATTATGTATCATGGAGAAAACTGGATGAGGAAAAATGTTGTCAAGATCATTAGTTTCAAGAGCTATAAATAAGCAGGCACTTTTATTACAATATGGATATTTGTGCAGTAAAAGAAACAGTTGTGGGAATACTATTGCAATTCCAGTGGCACAGCAGCACTTTTATCTACTGCTGTATGGATTGCTGCAGTGCTTGAAGTATGGTGATGACTGCAGAAGCGTCGTGGAGAGGAAAGGAGAGGGGGGGTGGGGGGGTGGGGGGATGGGGAATGTGGGGGGTTTGGGAAGGTGGTGTTCATAATAGTAGCACTGAACAACTTAGAGGAAACATGACTATTGTTTTAAATAATATTGTTGCCTATTAATTGGGAAACTGTCCCCCCCCTCCTTAAAATACTGTTTTTCATGGTCATTTGTATGAACTGATGCAGGCCGATGCTGCTTTATTGTTACTTGGAAGCATCATATCAAGTGTGAGTAATCTATCATTTTAGACTATGTTTTTTACTCTTTCTGTTTATAAATGACCTTATTTACTAGCTAGGAGATTCTTGAGTATCATGATTCTAGTGGACTGCAATTTTTTCTCCTACATTTCTTTTTCTAATTTTTTCATGTCCTAATTTCTTCCTTCAGGATCTAATGAGCACTTGTGCTGTGCCTCCAGATGTATGGGATCTTAAGTTATTTAAGCGGACTCCATCAATGCAAGTGTATCTTTATGTTTAACTATATATGGACAGAAAGATGGTTATTATGTTTTTTTCTTCAAAAGGTCAACTAAGCTAGCCAAACCTGTTCAAGATAGTACCTCACAGATAGGATCTTTATGAATATTTTAGAGGCAACACTGCACTAGGTGTACAGAATGATTGCTCCTCATGAAAGCAAAAAATTATCATCTTTATTAAAGGCTGGCGTTTTATCAGAATATTACATGACCATTTACTGATGTTATTTTTGTTAAGATATCTTATCTGATTGTTTTGTTATCTTGCCAATCCAGGTCTGTTTTGTACTTCATTGTGTGCTATTTTTCTCATAAGGGTTCTCAAGTAAGTTGCTTAGGCTGGGATCTTTTGATTTTTTTTTTTTGGAATTTCACTTCATCATCATCATCTCATTTCTGTGGTTATGTGGTTGTTGGCATAGTATCTTACCTGGTATTTTTCTGCTCTTTTGCTGTCTTGTTCTCTTATTCTTTGATATGTTTAAGAATGCTTATATCAGTATCACTTACCCCATTTGTTATTTTGATTTAGATGTTATCGATGCACTTAACATTGCCTTGCTAAATATGTCATTGAACAAATATTAAGCTCTACCTCCCCTTGTTTGCTACCTACCCTAGTTGAAATACCCTAGTTGATTGGGTGCATATTCTTTGCCAAGCATATAGGACCAGATTTACAGGGGCATCTACCTTAATTCAATCTCTTTTTTTGTGGTTCTAGATTTTAATGCATGGAACTTTGAATGAGGATTTATTGCCCAACGATGATACTATGTCTAACATGTTGAACCACTATGTCTGCAGGGTGACCTTCGTGACTCTTTACATCTCCGGAAGAATCTGTTAAGAGCAATTTTAGGCTATTTTAATTGGAAGGTCCATTTCTTGTACAACTCTCATTTTTGACAGCAACATTGTCTTTTATTCCAATATTCTTGCTCGTGTTTTTATTTTTCGAGTTTATATTTGTTTACATTTAATCACATAATCTTATTTGTGAAGGTGGGCTTTTAATGTCATGATGTGTTAATTTGTAGTGTTAGTGACCACCAGATATCTTCGTCACTTTTCCTCCTTGAGGTGATAATAAATTAGGAAATTTTTATCCAGTGGAGGAAATGTCATACCACTGAATTCTGTTTCCTCAAAGTGAGGAAGCATGCTTTAAGCTTAGAATCTGTCTCATAAGCTGTTCCTTTGTTCATATATCCACATATTACTTGTTCTGAAGGTTATTATACATTTAGATGACGTCTTTGTTTGGTCTAGTTTTGGTGATTCATTTTGTTGGATTTCTCCACAAGCACAACCAATATCTGTTAAAAGTCTCTATCGTACTTGTAGAACATGGTGTGGAAGCTTCCAAGTTTCTTGAGATGCCTTGTTAGAATGTTGTCACCACTGAAACACATTGTAATTATTGAAGTTGAATCATAATTAACTTGTGTTAAGTTTATGCTTAATAAGGTGAAATTATGGGTCTGTAACCGACCTAATAGTTTAAGCTTTGGGCTTGCATGCCTGAACATGGTACAAAATTCCATTGCGACTTTGTCAGATTTAGTTGTTTCACCACATTCCAGGCTCACTCCACTTTCTTGGGATTTGATTTGGTTTATTCTGTTTCAACTGTTCTCTTGGGCTTGGACCTCGACATGAGTGAGGGTGTAAAATAATTTTCATTGGTTGTTTGCCAAAGGATAACTATTACTAGAGGCTCCAAGATTGGTTTACATTATAATCTCTACAATAACCTCAATTGAAAGCCGTTTGGTTTGGAACTTACAATGGCCCACTACTTTGTGTTGAAATTTATTAAGTTTTAAATAGAAGAGGGAACGAGGGTGGTAGAATTCAAAACTCCTAACATCATGTCAAAGGACCACTTAACCCAAGAGCTTAAGTTTTTGAGAGAGGCCTCAATAATGGATTGTATAACAATTTGCAATATCTCTATTGAGGCACAGGCTGGATATCTCTCTCTGAATTTTTTATTTTCTTAAATTAAAATGAAAAGAAGAGGAGTTGCTTAAACTTTAGAACTTGGATACTCTTATAATAACCAGTTTTTTAGGAAGTTAATGGACCATTTAGAGTCATTTCTCTTATACCTCAATGGTAGTTGATGTTGTTTCAGGCTGCAATAAAAGAAGGAATATTCACAGGATTATCACTCTAATGATTTAAACCAATTATAATTTTTTTGCAACTTGAGTCTCTTTTATTGTTCATGATGGAATATTTACTTTTCGTGTTTTCTTGACTTTTTGATATGATTTCTTAGTAAAGTTGAGTTCTTTTGTAGGAGTCCTCCATATTGAATGAGCATGTTGTGCTGTTGTTACCAGCAGCTGTCTATGCTCTTTGTGCTGGTTGTGCTCCTTTCACACATTCTTACAGAGGGTTTTCCTCATCAAACATTCTTGTAGATAGCTTTGAGGCTACAGATGATCGGGTTAAGGTTTCTGTTGCTGTTCATCTTCCCTGAATGCTATTTAACTTTGGTACATCATTTACACAAGTTGGTTCCTTTGACATTGAGAGTTCAATATCTGATGTGTTTTTGCAGACAGATGAACATGAACAGGAAAGGCTTTGTGAGCTTTTTGAATGTTCTGTTGAAGTTCTTTCTAAAATTCATTTGGTTTCAAGAGTTGAGGTGATGGAATGTTTTCCAGTTCTTTTCCTTGCCTTTTTCTTCTTCTTTTTCTTTTTTTAATCTTCCATTTTGATCACATGCAGGCTTCTTCATTCCAAGGCCATCAAAGTGGCTGTCTTCCTCGACAATTTAGAGATCTGCTGTTGCATGAGATGGAGGGCTATATTCTTGGAGCTGTAGGAGATAAGGAGATGGAAAAGAGGCCTCTATCAGATGTCTTCTTTATATGCTCTTTATTATCAAATTTTATATATGGCTCAGTATTAACAAGGTCCGTGTTTTCTGTTTAACTTGACTTGATGTGTGGAAAACCTGTTTGTTACTTCTTTTCTTTGTTCATGAGAATTGTTTTGATATTAAGTTTCACTATCTGGTGCTGGATTTAGCTAGTTCAACATTGAGTATACTTTATTTCTGAAAATTAAAAGGTGAATTGAATAATCTAAGCAATTTTTACTTCAGTAAAATGGTTGACTTTAATTGCTAGGAGGGTATTGTGCTTTTCTGCTGGACTAGTTTGTATTGTACTCTGAATTTTCTCCAGTTGCAATCTCTGGCTATACCTCTTGGCTGTCTTTATCAATTTTGTTCTGCATCTATGATACATTCTCAATCTTCATTATTTATTTTGAAAAAATATACTTATTTAGTTTTCAATATGTCATGTCAATTACATGCCTGTTATGCTGTTCTTTTTCTTTGCTTTTTTTTTTGTTCTGTCTTTGTTCGTTCTTTTCTTTTTCTTGTTTTCTTATGAATCTGTACAATGAATTTTCTTTTAATGTGACAGTTTTCTATACCCAACATGCATTTGAATTGGGTAGAGGGCATTGCGTGTTGCTTGTATCTTTCAGATTATGCATTTGAACTGTACAGTTGAAGATTCCTTATTTTGATTTTGAAGCACTGCCCTTAATTGTCACTGACATTTGCTTTCACCCCTGATTTTTTTTCGTTCCTTAATATATAACCTATATAGTTTATGCTCGTTCAGGAAAGGAGAAGAGGCTTCACCATTTCTTTCAAAAATGAGTCAATACTTGTTGGAATTGTTGGATCATGCTGTTAATGCAATTCAAGGAAACAGCAATGACCTTCAAGCTCTTGGTTGCTCAGGCTCTAGCTCTGACTATAATTTAAAAACCACTCTTATAGCTTCATTTAGAAGCTTTGTATTCTCTCCTATCTTTGTCAAAAGTAGAGATGAAACTGCTTTGGATGTTGTTCTCTATGATGCAATAACACAATCCATGGGGAGGCTTTTGAAGGAACTGGCTGAACTATACAATCAATTTTCTGAATGTGTAAGAAGCCCTCATTCAGATCCATCGCTGCCTGATTTACCTTCAACTGATTCTAAGTTACAAATACATGGTCCATCGGGTAGCAACACTAGGATTATGGACATGGAGTTAGATGTGACTGAGGATACGCAAGATGTGGATATTTTACCTGTTGGTGGGATTATTGGCACTGGTGTATCCTTTTCTGCAGTGAAGTGGAAGTTGGGTATGATATCACTTCTTTCAAGTTTTCATCCAGTTTTAGATTTTGTTACATGGGATGTCCTGTTTGAGCTCATGGAAAATGAAAGTGACAATAAGGTATTTTACAAAGTTGGGCTGTTGTTTTAGTTTTCAGTAGTTCTTGCACTAATAGTTCTGTTATTTTTTGTTTGTAATTCACACTTTCAGGTGCGTGAGAATATTCTTTACCATCTCTGTCAACATTTTCACTGGTCCTCTTCTGCAAAAATTACAGACTTGGTAATGTCTGGTTGAAATTCATTAAGAGTTAGGAGTAACAGGCAACTCATTGCTTGAAGCATTTTATATTTCTTTTGATCATTTCTAATTATATACTCTCTCTCTCTCTTTTTCCTTTCAAAATGTAGGTGAAAACAATGAATAGCATGTTTGAGATGCAAGCAAGTGTTAAGCTGGACTGTTCTGGTGTAGTAGTCGCTGCCTGTCAATTGCTAGCTACCTTATTATCCTTAGATGCTTCTGGAAAGGAAGCTGCTCTAACTGCATGGAAAAGAGAATCTGAACTGGTATTCACAAAATTCAGTGCTATTTTGTATTGCAAGATGATTGTACTTCATTAGAAAGATAGAAATCATGATAGCTGGTTTCCTTTTTGTTAAAACAGAAAACTATTGATCTCTAAGAGTGGAATTCACAGTAAATCAGCATTTTCCCTTTCTTTTGGTTGTCCTTCTCTGTAAAAATAATTCCTGCACTGAACTTTGGGTCACAATTCTTCATTGAGTCTGCTTGTCTTAATTCTTTACTATAAATGTTCATTTGGGTTTTTCTGTGAGTGTGATTGGTGGAGGAAGATGCATCTAATGTTTTGCCAAATGCATGCATGCTTTTATGCATTCTGTCGTCATCAGTATCATCATACACACTGATGGTGATATGCAGGAGTTCTGTATTTGTTATGGAGGGAAAGTCATATTAAGGAAAACAAGAATAAATGAAATTTTGAGTTCTGTAGAGACAGGGACTTGTGGAGGAAGATGCATGTATTGTTTCACCAAATTGTCGCAACCTTTTACCCAAGAAGTTTTGCATCCTGTCTACTTCTTTTCCTGATAGAGACAGGAAACTTGTCTCCAAACCAGTATAATCTATTGAGTTTTATCTGTTTAGTTATTAAACCATAGTATTATTGGGACTTGAGAAATGAAGAAATGTGATTTTTCCGGTATGCAACCACTGTCTTCTACAGTCATTCTCATATGCTTATGTTTGAATCCTAGCTATTAACTTTATTTTATCTTTAATGTCTCCATCCTTTTGTCTGCATCTGGCACATTCCATTTATAACAACTCATGCTCTTTTACTGTTGTACCCTGCAACCTATATGTGTGTGTGTTTGTCTCCATATGGTGCCTCTATAATTTGTGTTGATGTCTCTGCCCCAAACATACTAGTCTCAGTTATGACTTGGTTTTTGATCATCTTGATAAAAAGTGTGTAAGGATTATCTTACTGAAATTCTATCCCTAGAATCATGCTGTCTCACATGTTGGTTGGGGTCAATCTTATGCTAAAACTGAAGTTGGTGTGATTGTTTTATTGCAGAGTCTTGTACATCTTGGAGAACTGGTTAACAAAATAGCAGAATTTGGGCTTCTTGACTGGTCAGGGCGTGTTAGGCTTATTGATTGCTTTTGTGATTTTGTCTTACTCAGTCCTCAAATTGGTCAGGTGATTACTGGCTGACACTGACAGAGATACCTTTCATTTAGAGATTGTATATGCATGGCATGATGTTTGGTGGGCTGTAATTAAACTATGAAAGCATGAATGTGCTGATGCATAAAAACTCAGAATTTGTAGAACCTCCAATCTCCCCAATGGACACATGCCATACCTTCATTGCTGTTGTCCTAAAAGTCCTAGGGTTTTGCTAGCTATTTCTTATATTTTTATAACTTGAAACTGTATGTCCTTTTTATTCTTTGTTGTATAATTGCCCTGTTGCAATCTTTATAGACAATGATAGAGAGGCTGTTCTTAATGCTTCAAGATCCTGACTATCGAGTTAGGTTTTCACTGGCTCGGCGGATTGGTGTTTTATTCCAAACTTGGGATGGTCACGATGAGCTCTCCCAGGATATTTGGTAGGTTTCCTTTTAATATTTACTATATCCTCTTGATGATTTATTCAGGTTTCTTTTCCTTCCAATTGTAAAACATTCTTTTTCATATTTGTTGTCACACTTATTTCTCAAGATATGTGCAAATTTCTTATTGCCATTGCATATTATGCATATGCATTAGCATCTCAAATTTTTCGTTCTTCTCATAGCAGATGCAGTATCGCAGTATAGCACATTTCTCACTTTTTTGACCATGTCTCGGTTGTTAAGTGATGTTAATATAGTAGTATCTTTGCTACATCTGTCAAATCATGCATCAATGTAATGGGAACTTCCAATTATATCTTCCAATGGGATATTGAGGAATTGTTTGATTGTTCTGTGATGGATTTTTATGGCATGGGAGAGTGATCGTATATTCACGTTTTTTCCCTGTATATTATATGCAGTCACTGCAATCTATTTGTAATATTTGTGATTCCATCATTTTCTAGCCTCTGAACTTCTAACATTTTCTGATGCAGCAAATGTTCATGTTAAAAAAATGATTACTTTTCTAGCCTTTTTTTTCTGCCCATTGCAATTTCTTGTCTGTTGATTGGTTTTGATATTCATTCCAAGCTTGCAGTATAGGAACTACTATGCTATATAATTTGCAATGCCTTTTATAATCCAATTTTGCTTTGACTTCAAGTTAATTAACATAATCGATCCAAGTGGGAAATAATAGGATCCTTTGGAGATGTACCATGTCAGTAGTCGTGAGTTTTTGAGTGGAGAAGAATTTTAGAGTTTCCAACAAGCAATTTCTATCCAAACGGCTTCTTCATTTTTGAGTCCTTTCGTAACTAATTTTTATGGTGCTAATGCGGAGGTGAGCGGATGAGATTGAACTCCACTAGGAGTTGAATCCAACACCTCTTGCACTAAGCAAGAGGTACCTACCACTAGATCACTAGGCCCATTGGTATATTTCTTTCATATCTGCTTGTTTAGAAATTTTTCAAAAACTAGTACTGCTTATGCAAGTGGGATGCTGAGTTAGTGAATGATTTTGATGCTGCAATCTTCCTGTTAGCGGGTCGTGGTCTCATGGGTACCACTGAAGTTGGTTGTGAGATGATTGGGGTGTGGGAAGATATGGTGGCAGCTATCATCAGCCAATCTGGACATCTGCACCTTATGTCTGCTTTGTGTTCATGGATGGTGAAACTTTAGTGAGCTTCTTATGCTTTGTGATGGCTGATTGTTTTCTAATCTTTCATTTAGCTACTGGAATTCAAATTTACCGGAGGCAATTTTTTCTTTTTGACCATATATTAATAGATTTGTGAATGGTTGCCATTGATGGTCCATTTTTTTGGAGATTTGAATAGTATAATGTCGAAGGTGTCAGGTTAATGGTGGACATGCTTAAACTCTCTATGTAGCTTAGTTTCATGTAGTAGGTGAGTCATGTTTGATCCAGAGGAGGATGATAAATTGGTCTGGGATATCCTGTGGGTGTTTTTGGAGGAAGGGTTGCAGGATATCCATTGGGTGTTGTGTTTTTTCTGCAGTTATTGTGCTTTTGGATATAGAAAACTGGTACTTGGAGGCAATTGAGGACATGGAAGATTTTTTGCATCCTTATGGTGTTTGGCCTGGGGATCTTTAGGGGTGCTTCCCCAAATAATGTTAAGTAGGATTGGAGTGCTCTTGTATATTGAGTTTAGCTCAATTTTCTTCACCTTTTGTATGGAATTCTTATTCCCCAAGTTGTGCATTCTACTTTCTCTAGTAATACATTCTTCTTATAGTTATTTTTTTTGGCCCCACAATTTTGTTATCACCATCAACCTTTTTTCTCCATTTCTGTCATGGCATTAATATCGAGGATACTTATTGGCTATTTTTATCCAGTTCAAACTTTGGTGTTGCAATGGTTATTCCCTTAAAAGGAAAAGTTGTTACTGCAAAGGAGGTCCTAGCTTGTGGTCCTCAGCCCACACCAAAAATGGAAACTGTTATTGTTACACTTATGCATCTTGCTTTGCATAGTGAGAAAATAGAGTTGGAGGTAATTTTCCTCCTGGCCGAGATTTCTAATTTGTTTAAACTTCACTTGCCTGATAGGGTTTATAAGTCTGCATTTTAAAGGGCTGATTGATGTGACATGTGCAGGCTGTTTTCATGATGTGCGTGATTTCTGCCATTGACCCTGGTCATAGGTACATTATTCCACCTTATTTTGTTGTTTGTAATGAGGCATAATTAGTTTCTTGATGTCTTCACCTTTTGGTTCAGGGAATTGGTGCATGCGGCACTCGACAGTCTGTCAAGGCAACTCAACTACGCAACCAGGTTCAAGGTTATGATAGTAGATCTCTCCTTTAATTTGATTTTTAATGTTGCATTTTTAGTGCTGAGTAAGAGTCTCTTGGGACGATAATTATTTTAGTGAGGGCAGTACATCAAAGTGATCCTCAGTTGCACTTCCATTTTTCTTCCATACTCAGCTCGCTCTTGAGGAGGAATATACTGTCTGGTTATGCACTCTGATTCTTACAGCCTCCCCCCCAGAAGTCAACTGGATTTTTGAGTTCTATTACTTTATAGTTTTTGAATGTTTGACATGTCATCTATATTTGTATTTAGTCTTTATTTATTTATATATTTTCAGTACTTGGAGCAGCTACTGGGATCAATACTCTTCTACTGGGTCACTTGCGATGTTAGTTTAGTGGCACTTGTTGAGGTACTTTAAATTCAGTCTCATATAATTCCTTGTCAAATGTGTGTTAGCTACCCATAGATCATTCAGTTGCAGATATATTATGTATCTTTTGTATCATTAATGAACAAAGTCAACTGCAAGGTATTTTTTTTATTTTTATTTTGGAGATGGAAATTTCTAGATCTACTTTTGTTTTTTAGGGGGAAAGGGAAATTTAGTGATAGTAAAAAATGGTGTGAAAGGAACAGCTTTCACTAATTGTTTGCTCAAGTACTAGAGCTTGAATGCGCCCATTGTTTTAGCACTTCTACTAGACACATCAAACTCAGGGAATGATATACCATGGATTTTGAAGTGAAATTTTCTCTGTTGAACAATGAATAAATATGCATCCCTCTTGAGTTGTTATGGCATAGGATTCTTCTGTCAAAAGGTGCTGCTCATCTAAACTTATAGTTTTGAAAATATCATTGCATAGAATTGGAAATGATACAGGCTGGCCAACCCCATTGATGATCCCAGAGAATGACTTCTGTTGCAAAAAGTAAACTGATGAGAACAAAAAGAAACTACATATCGTAGTTAGATAGTTTTGATGCAAGTTTAAGGAATTCAATTCTGTATAACCAGATTTTATCAGGATATTATTCCATGAACTTTTCCAGTTCCATTTTTGGATTCTTTTCTTTTCAAGCTAACAATAAGTATAATGTTTGGGGTTTGCAGTGTGAATAATTGTTTGATAGGTATTTATTCTATGCAAATGGTATACATGAATAGCCATATATAACTGTAATGCGGTGTAACCTAAATTAACTACTTGAAAACAAATGTTGTAATTACAATATATTTGTATTCAACATACGACTTGAAGTATCTACTTCACCTGACCATTTAATAATTGTGCTTTGTAGATTCGACAGCTTTTTGTATCAGATGCTGAACCTAGTTATTTCATGCAATACTGTTGCCACTGGCTTCTTCCAGCATTGGTTCTGAATGAAGATAGTTCCAACCTGAATTGGGTGGCTAGGGTACGAGAGTAATGTCTGCTATTTTTAATTTTCTACTTTGTATTAGCACTAGCACTAGTGTTTGTTATAACTGCTGACAAATGTGTTTTGTTGCAGGTTGCTTGTCAGCCTTTGGCAGTTCTAGTTAAAATTCACTTTGTGCCAATATTTTCAGTTTGTATTGTGTTGCATTGTAGTAAGAGATCTGGTTGGGAAAGAGGAGCAAAGGTGCTTCAGAGTTCAATTCTGTGTTTGACAGAGCTATCTGAGAGTGAAAGAGACAAGCTCATAAAGAAACACATGGTGTGCTCCTATTTCTTGAAATATAAAGCTCTTAGTGTAGAGCAAAATATTTCAGTCGGATAAAAATGTTCAAATTGGCTGTTTCAGTTTATTGTGTGCGCTATGGCAAACTAACATGATAGTGGCATGAGAAAAAAGAGTGAATCTAATATGGAACTTATTTACATCTTTTGTCGGTTTAAGGTTCAGATATTCTATTCCACTGTTAGGTATTAAGGTTCAGCTAGCTCCTTGGAACTGCACTGCGTGTTTAATTTTGTTTCTTCCTTTCCTTTCTTTATATGGATAGTTACTTGTCAGTAATTGTTTTGTACAGTTCCAACTTGTATGGTGTCCCTTAAAAGAAAACATTTTTGTCCAGCAGTTATGTGTATTCATATCGAGGGAACAATTTTTATTTCTTTAATCAAAGGCCCATTTTCATGTGCCATGTAGCATTGGTTTGTCAATAGGATATGATACTATGTATGAATAACATCAGACATCTTTCTATCAAATGAATTGCAACAATACCATCATTTAGTTTTAATCAAATAAGCACCCTGATTTTGTAAGCAAAAAAACAAAAAACCTTAGCTCTGTTTAGATAAAGAACTAAATTAATTACAGCAATTATAATACTGTTTCACTTCATCCTCATGATAGACATTGATTACCATCACCATCATCTTCTTTTTCTTCTGAAATATATATGGCTTTGTACCTATTAATAATTGCATAATATCTGGACTCATGTTTCTCACGTGAGAGGGTTCCTTACAAATTTCTGATTGTATTTACATATTAAAGTTTTTATTTGTTTGAGAAATGATGGAAGCATATCGGGAGCATTGGATAAGTACTAATCTCTGATACGAACATGCATGGAAATGCTTTCTGTAGTATGTGGACAGATTCTTAAATTTTTCATGCCAATAAAATCATGCCTTTTACTATCTTGAATTTAATCTCTGCAATGTTTTTTTTTTTTAATTATTATTTGTCGTATGTGGACAGATTGATGTCATTCTTTCTTCATAAGAATCGGAATTCAGTAAATTTCTCTCCATAAATATATCAAGTTATCAGCTGCATATATTGTCATGTTTCCTTCAATATTTGCAGGTATCTATTTTGAGCCATGTTCTGGCCCTTGCCTCTTGTGCACTGGATCCTGCAATCCCTTTCTTTTCCAGAGAAACAGTGGCACGTGCAATTCAAACAGTTGTGGATGGGTTTCTGGAAATGTGCATTGCCTTCTTATCTCGCTTGACTTCTTTTATGTTATTTTTTTGGATCCTCTTTTTTTTTTTCTTAACATAAATTTTACATGTATGTAGGGAGGATTATCCTACAAGTGTTTCTGTGCTTGATAAGATTAACATTTTTCGCCCAGATAGAGTTTTCATGGTGAGCATGTGCCTTGTATGTATTTTTGAACATTATCTATTGTTTGTTGCTGATACTTTTCATGTTTTGATTTGCAGTTTCTAGTGGAAATGCATTACAAAATAGAAGCAGCAGTTCATCATAGGCACAGATGCCATAGGTTGGCTGGAATTGAGGTGCTTGTAGATATCATTGGGCATAGAGCTTCTGTTTCAAGCACTTTCAAGTATGTCTATAGTTGTTCAAATGGAGCTTTTTAATGACAACCAAGTTATCGGAACCTTGTTTTAAGCAAATTTAATCTTGGAAGCTATATGGTGCTAAAGATTATGTTTGTTCAGTTTTTTCATGGGGTTTTTGGATCAATTATACAAACTTATTGAAGCATTGTTTCCAGTACACTTGTTCATTGACTGGTAAAAATCATGTATATGTTGCTTGCATGGATAATTAAGTATATTTTTTTACACTATTGTGGTAGTTGGTGGTTTTTCTTCTATCTACTTTGGTTTCAAGTCTTGGATCTCTGCTTTCTACTATCTTCTCTTCTGTTTGAAAGATTTTTCTTCTCCATCCTTTGAACATTCTTTCTCCTTATTTCTCTGTTTACTTATCTGATGAACCCTACTTATCTGACATCATTACAATATAATGGCACCTTCTCTTAACTTCAATCTTCCTCAAAACTCCTTTGTGATGTGTGGTCTAGAAGCAATGTGAAGCTGCAAATTTTGATGCAGTGGTACATCCATATATCCACAAAATACAAAAGAGTTATTAACCATCTTTCTGGTTTTACATGATGTCTTCTTTTGGAATCATTTCACCATCCCAAATTGCTTGATGGATATGACTCTAGAAAGGGTTTCCTTCCCTTGGACATTGTTTCTCATGCTTTTGCCTTTTCTTTGCTTCCATTTTCACTTTGTTTGTCTTTTTTCATTAAAATTCCACTAACTGAATAGAGTGTTTTACTTTATCTATTGAAATATTTGGGCAATTTGTAATTTTAACAAATGTCTTTTAACTTAGAATCATTTTAACTCTTTTTTCTTTTGAGTAACAGGTATCTTATCAATTTGATTGGACAATTCATTGGTTGTGATGCTTTACAAGTTCAATGCTGCCGTGTTATTTCTGCTTTGCTCAACACATTAAAAGACAACCCATCCAAAGACATTGCCAATGTGCTTGGTGAGCAGCTTCAGGTACCTCATATTCTAAGCCCTAGAATTATCTTTAACCAAAGCATTCCCAATGTTCTTTGTTCATTTTTTGTGGCTTGTGTAGTTTTTAGTCTCGAAGTTGGTAGCATGTTGCATTCCCTCTGAAACTTCTGGGGAAATTGGCACTAGAGCATATGAAATCTTATCTTTGCTCCGCCAGCTAACTGTGGGCTCTGATCCATCTCTTCATGATTATGTTAGAGTAAGTTTTGACTTTCATCTGTGGTGTAAATTGATATTGGTGCTAATGATATTGGCTTATATGATCTCATCTTGTAAAATTTATGTCATGTGAAGCAGTAGAAAGTTAGCCTTTTAAGTCATGCTATTACTTCTGCAGGAGCTGGAGCCCTTCCCTGAAATAGATATCTTTGATGAGATACGCGAGTTTCATCACCAATTATGCGAAGCTTACTCTCCGAGGGCCCACCTATTGGAGGTCAGCAGTTAAACTTAATGGTTAACCTGATAGGTATTTGTTATTGTGGCATCTATTCACTCTGACTCATCTTTTTTCGTACATTTTGTATTGCTTATTTTCAGTTCGTCAAGAGATCTTTCTACCTTCCACCAAGATTACTTTTATGCAGGTGATTGGCCTTTTTGATCTTATTATTGGTTCCAATATATGGTCATAGAGTACTTTTGGTGGTATTTACAATCACTCTGTATTGAAATCTGTAAATTAAATCAATTATTTTTAAATTGATTTCACCTTATTCTCCTTTGTGTAATCTTTCGCTTAATATTTATTCTTACTAACTTTTCATCATGTCTAAGGAAACTATTTGGTTTATATGGTAATATCTAGCCATGCAATTTGAAATTTGCACCTTTTAATTGTGACTGAGATGCTAAATATTCTTGCAGTGTTCAAGCACTGCACAAGAAATTACTTATGGGGGAAAGTTTTCAGAGGGGAAGGAATGCGAAGGATGTTATGGAGGATGTGTATTGGCACTGTGACCCTGAAATTGTCCAATCAATCTGGACACTTGTTCGTATGAGTGGTTCCGATGATGCAAGTAGTATCAGACCATTGGTGTCTGATTTTGTGTCCAAGGTATCAATTTATACATGTTCAGGCCTTTGAACTTTATACATTTTGTTTGTTTGCTGAGAACAAGAAGCTAAGGTTTTTTATTCTATTGATTGTGACTTCAGGTTGGCATTGGGGACCCACATTCTGTTGTTTTCCATCTACCTGTAGACTATGGTCAAATGAAAGTTTGTCAACAATTGAAGATCACCAACCCTTTTGAAGTGAATTTTAACATGGATATTGGTGTATCTGAAGAACTACTGATTGCGCTCTTGAAACTTCTGATGAAGTATCTGATGGATGATTCTGTTAGAATTGTTGATTTGACCTCACAATCTCTTCGGGTAAGCGTGGGGAGATTTAGATGGTTTTATCTACTGATTGTTTTTATCTGACTCAAGTTATTTCTGTGTTTGATTGATTGCTCCTCCTGAACATCTGAGATCCTGATCAATGTTGCATTCAATAAGTTTGGAAGTGCCAATTAGCTAATTTATTGCAATGTCTATTACAATTTTGTGCAATGTCATGGTTGAAATTTTTATTTGGGATCGGTGTTGGTTGCCTAAAGCTGGAAAAAATGTACCAACAAAAGCATTGAAATATGCTTAGAGCACTGGTAAAAACTGTTTATATAAAACCTTAAAAACTAAAAGTGCATTAAATGTCAATACGTGAAAGATTTGTCAAATAATGTTTTTCCCTTTATGCTATTTTTTGCTTGGCTTGGTGGATGCAACGATTGATGTGTTTGTGTGGATTGGTATTTGTTTGATTCTGGCATGTTTTTTTGATAAGTAGTTCAAACACTGGTATGTTATGTACAGTGTAAAGGTTGGGTAACTTAATTGAGATTATCGTAAATCATGCTATTACTTGCATTTAAGTCTTAAATTTGTTTTACCAGAACCTGTCTTCTGAATATTCTTTTTTCTTTTAAAATTAAGAAAAAAAAAATGAAGAAAATTGTTTGTATAGACATCTTAACTAGTTTGTAATTGAAGCACACCTGAGCTGAGTTAAAAAAAAAAATCTTGCTTTGTTATTCCCCTTTTCAATTTTTAAAAAGTTATTTTATGTAACCATTCAACTTTATGTAATCATTCTTGTTTCTATTATTATAAAGTCATTGATGTAGAGTCTGTTTGGCCTTTTGCTCAAATTCACATCAAAACAACTGTGCTTTATTTTTCATCTGAACGTAAATGTTTGGTAAAATTAATTACGGTAGCCCCTTAAAATCTTCAGTTCGTAAAAGCATAAGATCACCTGCTTCTTTCAAAAGTGGAATATGCTTCCACAATTAGCCATTAATTTTTATTTTTATTTGACAAAACTATCCTTCAACCTTCCAAATAAGTACGGTTTTATTATTATATGTATACAAGTCTTTGTTTCACCAAAAACAAGCTGAAGCACATAAATAGTACTTTTTTTTTCCCTTTTAATTTTGTTTTAGTTAATCTTACATGTTTTGTGTTCGTATTTGTCATTTGATTCCCTACACCACTTTTAATATAAGTTTAACCAAACACTCGTTGCTTGCTTTCAAACTCAGTAGCACATAAATAACTAAACATCCATCAACTTTTATTAATTCAGTTTTCATTTTTAGTGCTTGTGCCTATAGCAACACCTGTTTAACTTGCAAGGACAACAAGGCCAAACAGATCCATAATAATTCAACTTTGTGTCTGAGGATATTTAATCCCTTTCTCTTCCTTAAATCAGTTATGCCCTTGGTGAACATTCTTTTTTCAACTTTGTTTCTGTTTCTTTTAATTTCATGTTTTATATGGAAGTTTCAGATGATATTTATTATAAATGCCATAAAGCTCTGTACCCTTAGGTATGTATTCTACTAAAGGAAATGAAGAACATTCTCATACATTTTCCCCTTGAACAGGGAATACTCTCAACTGAAAGAGGTCAAAGAGCTCTGTTGTCATTTGGTTCTTATGAAAGGTCTCTTATTGAGGTACACATATTCTGGTTGACAGTTTGTTTATTATAATAGTTGTTTTACTGATAAGGTCCTTGACATTATTGACTGACAATATGGGAAAAATGTTTTCATTTTGGCATAGTAGGCATGGATTTTACTCTGGTCTGGTGCTGCTATCCCAGTACCACATGCATTGTTGCTGATGTTTAACTTATTATCTTAAAGATGGTTTAAGTATTGTTTTGAGATTAAAATTTTAAAGTAATGTGAGAATACCAATGTAAGTGGCATGCATGTCTAGGTTTGGAATTGCTTTCAGATAGGTTTAAATGTAAAAAGTGATGAGAAAACAAAAGATATGGTGATCTTACAGAACGTCAATAGCTGATATCTTCACCTTTTTCACCATCCATTTTGAAGCTGTAATTCAACTCTGATAGAGCTAGACCATTATTGGTGGCAGTTGTGCTTGTATGCTTATTGTCCTTGGTTGTGATATCATTTGCTTTATCCTGATTTATGGACAAAGGTCGACTTAATGAAGGAATCATCATGTAATTCTTGTCTTGTAGATTCACTCAAAGGGTGTAAATATTGAGCTGGTGGAGAAGTTAGTGCTGGATATTGGAAAGAGGTATAGAGGTAAAGTGTTACTAACTTTTTTCCTTAAAAGATTTTGGTATTGCTTTCAATACCAAATTGTTTTAGGTTTCTCATCATAAGTACTTCTATGTATCAAAAGTTTTTGAGTTTTTGATATCAGCCCTACCATCATAATTATTATAGTTGCTTTCTGATAAGTGGAGTTTAGGTTGTTTTGACTGCTGATTAATTTTTTTTTTCAATAGCATGTCATTATCTGATTTCCATTTCCATTTCCATTGTTTTATTATTTATTTATATTATGATCCATTCAGACCCCACATGTAGGTCACATCTTGTAGTATATCAATTGATTATTGAATACGAGTTGTTTTATCCATGGGAATCAGGATGACCATGATGGAAGGGTCTGCAACTCAAGAATTATAGTGAGTTTATGTAGAGATAAGTTGTTCTCTGAGTTGTTATGAATTTGAGTGAAAGTTGCATTCACTGAAAATTTCAAAGTAATGGGTTTAAGAAGAGATTTCTGCTTCACGCCACTCACTGCCCTGTGAGAACCCAGTTCTGCAGGAGCTTGTTTGATTGATTTATAGAGTCAATCTCTCTTTTTTTTTAGAGTAGAGATTCTGTTTCTTGCAGTATATATGATTTACATTCTAAGACTAAGCTGCAACGAGGTTAATGCTCGTGTATGTGTTTAATCACGCACATGGACATGTATTTCATTTTCATATTGTTTTAATAGATTACTAAACAATAAACACACTACTTTCTGTTAGAGTCTGACTTTTGTTGTATAATTTGCATGCAAAATATCTGATGGTTTCTTTTTTCCTGTCATTTTCAGCTGAAGCAATTTCACTTGAGGAGTCTATAATATGGGAGACATGTAATAAGACCTTCCAAATGTGGATTTGTCCACTTGTGTATTCATTGATTAGCTACTGCAATGATGTTATTCTAAGGTATTTTTCATAAGTTTAGTAACTTGTTTCAAGTATCTATAGATCTAGGTGCTTATATTGTGTCTTATGGTTATTCTTGCCTGTTAAAGTAACTGTTTTGCTTATTATGCTGCTTTTAGATTATGCCAAGATATCGTGTTATTGAAAGCTGAAGTTGCTGAGCTTTTGTTTCCAAGTGTTATCAAAGATCTAGCTTTTCAGAAGGATATTGATGTTGATCTTCATAAAGTAATCTCTTTGCAGGTAATTTTTTTTTATTCTCTGCAAATTTTCATTTTGCTGTCAAGCTGGATTTTATCATTTTACAGATTTTCAATTTCTGCTTTGTTGCTTAATGTCTAAATAATTGAGTATTTAAATGATTCATGGCTCTTTATTTGGTTTAATTTGCATGTTAAATCTTTCTTCATTTTATTTATTTATTATTTTCAATGAGGCATAGTTCTGATAGACAAAAAGCCGTGGTAAACAAAAATCTAGAGTTTTGAAGGGTTGGCAAGATGAATAAAACAGAAGATGCATCGAAATATTAGTGTTACTGGAGGGGGTGTTGTTAACTGGATGTAGTATAGGTTCTTTCTGGTGACCATTTTCAGTTCCTAATCTCTGCATATAAAAAGAGGGGACTTGGAAGAAGATAATCCCCATAGAATTATAGTACGATTTATTGGTTGATCCATTGTTAGATTTGGAAGGATGAAAGGCGGTAAAACTTTAATGGTGACACGCTGTTATTTTCCGTCGCGTGGTGCATTTTCTAGGAAAGTAATGTTATAATTTTGAAGAGTCACTTCACATTGAGTTAGTTCTGATGGACACTGTTTCTTGTTTTATTGAGGTTAAAGCATCACGGGGAGGGTTGTAGCGAAAGGGAGACAGAGGGAAAGTTTTATCCTTGATTGATATTCAGAGGGTTTGAGGTCCTCTTTTAGATTCCAATGAGCATGAAATCGGTCTTTGAACTCTTTTGGCTTTTCTCATTGAGTACATCAATATTATTTTTTTCTATATTTTCCTTTCAACACTTGAAAAAGTACTAGTTGAATTTCACTTGCAAACTTCTGTTAGAGAATTAATGATGCAACCCTATATGCACACATTCTGAGCGCGGAGAAAATGGATAATAATGGTACATTAGATGATGTAGAAGAAGAGCCACGTTGCCCACTAGGTTGGTCTTTCTCTTTCTTTTTAGCATCAATTTCCCATAACTTTTCTTGCAGCAAAGAAAATAAAAAGGGAAAAAAGATTACGAATCTTTTTCCTTTTTCCGAAGCCAACTCCTCTGTAGCCTCAAATGATTTCTGTAATCTGATTTTTCTGATTTATTCTTGTACATATAGCAGCCACATCATCAATTCTCTAAGAGGTGCTTGTAGTTGAACTCAACTGATAATTTTAAATGTAAAGAGTTAAATAGAAGAAATTAAAGTTGAAGACTCAACCAGAAAACTTGATAAATTTCTAGGACTGGTTTGATGACTGTCCCTGTTAATTTGGTGTATGGCTTATGGCTTAAGAGAGCAGCATGCCCTTAAATGAGTGCAGCTGCGATTGTTAAGATATCTGTGCTAACACATAAAAGATTTGATAAGAATTGAATGAGAGTACCAGTTCAGGATAAGCTAAGTGTTAGCTATATGTATTTTCTTAAGCTCTTCCCATCGGATTAAGCTTTTTGATTGGATGGTTGATGGTTCCCTAAAAGATATCATAAGAATTGAATGAGTACCAGTTCAGGATAAGCTAAGTGTTAGTTATAAGTGTTTTCTTAAGCTCTTCCTATTGGGTTAAGCTTTTAAATTGGATGGTTGATGTTTCCTAATACAGCTTCAAGCTATCATGAACAAATTGTCAGGTACTCAAAACATCAGATCCTGAAAATCCATGTAACTAACATTGATTGTTGCACAAAATTGACAGGCTTGCTATTGAGGTCCACATGCAAAATGCAAATGGACTTGCACATTAAGGGATGGGTCTGATATAAATACTGCTGTGCTCTTAAATGTTAGCCGAAACTTTCAGGTTAATTAGTTTTCCAAAGAGTGCTGTTGGACTGGCTATGGCTGACATGGATATATTAACGTACTGGTGGCTATTTTTTTTTCTTTTCGGTTAATCAGAGACATTATTTATTAATGAATTGAGTAAAAGTATAGATTGCCTGCGTGAACAAAGAGACATGTTAAGAATAAAATGCTGTAGCCTATCAATAATCTAAAACATAGCAGAATATCATCTCTTGTCAAGACAAGTTAAAGTGCTATGCAGAGAACTACACCTTGAAATAGGGAGCCAAACAATACATGCCACCACATCAAGACACAACAGAGCTCCACCTTTAATGAGGAGTGAAATCATGCTCGATTTATGGCCTTCATTTATCGAAAAGAGAGCACTCATGCTGATGAGTTGAATTATTGGAGTGGGATTATTGAGAATGAGAGGTAGAACAATGAATGACTTGGGCTGGAGCAATGAAAAATGCTTTACTGTCATAACCACTTTGTTTTCATGAAGAGTTTGGTGTAAAAAAAACACTAATGGAGGAAAAGGATTTATGTGGCTAAATCTAGCTGATTTGGGACAGGTACGCTGGAGTTTAGTCATCAACAGAGATTCTGAAAGAATTAATTTATGTAATAGATATTTGTTGTCTCATTCCTAGTGTTGTGATAAGATACATGGTAGTAACATTATCCAGAGACTTGGAATCAATTCTCGTGAGTATGATAAAAGTGTCGTGTATTTCTGGTGTTTCAATAAGATACAAGGAGAAAACATTATAAGGAGACCTGACTCCTTGCTCTAATGCTCTATGATTCTAAGCTCTCTTCTTTTTAGTCATAGCAGTAACGATAGCATTTTATGGATGCTAGAAAAAGAGAAACTTGATTCAGTTGGCACCATAAGGACAACAGCTATGGCAATATGAAAGCAATACACAAGTGAAAATAGAATTTACCTAGACGTGTGGCTTTAGATTCAATCTGGTTAAAATGAATGTGTAACAGTTCTCAGGTAGTTGGCTAATAGAGCTTTGTTATTGCATTGTCTAACCTTCACATATCAGTGAGATGAATCCTTTTCTGTTTTGTTATATTCCATTTTAGTTTATATATTTTATGTCTAGTAGAATTTTACACACACACACACACAATATATATATTTTTAAAGATATGAAAGTACATTTTTATGTTTTTATTTATTGTCTTACTGTAGCGTCATGTTATTGGTATTCTTATCTTGAATTACATAAGTCAATAGGTTAGGAAACAGTAAAAATAGTATTAGTTCGATGTGACTTGGGTGTGAATGTTTTGACAAGTTACTGTGTTTATGCTATTACTTGTGAAGTTTGGAATGCTACTCATTATCCACTGCAGTGTATTTTGCATGGTTGCACCTGATTTTTTTTATTTACATGCAGGCGCAGGAACATATACTAACAGAGTCTAATGAGTTGATTAAATCAGTTCAAGTCTTCTTGAATGCCCTAAATGAACTTCGGTTATGTCATGTCATGGAAAAATCTTCTTTACGACAATCAAAGCGAGAAAGTACTAAGGCAAGTGCATAAAGGATCACATCTATATGATGCATTTTAAATATGAAATTTGATTTCTTCAGTTTCATGTGCTCTCTTTTCTCTCTCCTTCTCTTTTGGTTCACAATTATTTCTGCACCATTTTGCACAAAGCGAGATATTTCCTTTACTATTGCTACAGCAGATTACTGTACTCCTGGTATCTCCTCTGGTTTTTCCAAATTGAATGGGGATCAGTAATTGTTAAGATTGGTGAAAAGGGGAGAAAAAAGTAACTCTCTAACTATACATTTAGTGGGTCTTTTATTGAGAAGCGTTGGCATATTGGTAAGAAATTTGTTCCCTTTCCCTTGCATTGATCATCATGGTTTAAGTTTAAAGAAAAATAAAGTAAATGGTCTTTATTTTTAATTTACATGCCTTATTTAGATTGTAAGGTGGATACAGCTGATGTCATATGGTGAGGATAAGGCTGTGCAGAATAATTAAGAGATAAAAAAATTGAAGCATTGATTGCTAAGCGTGCAGCAACTGTTATCATTTGCTTATTCTACCTAGCCATTAGTTAGGGGCAGGGAAATCTTAATATTTTTGGATATGCAACTGTATTGAGGACCCGATCCCATATAGCATTGCCTAAAAAGTTGTCAGTAGAATATAGGATTTCCTTCTACCTAAAAGAATTTACATCTTATGAAAAGTGATGACCAATGGCTGTAATTACCACTATGTGCTGAACTTGTTGAATTTTTTTTTATTTTTTCCAATGGTTTTTGTAGAATGCTAAGCCTTCTAGCTATGACTCAATATCCCGTTCCACTGCTGTAAAGGCTAGAGATTCAGTAGCTGCATCAAGTTCAATGGTAATGACAACATCTTCCTGGGACAAGGTATGGTTTTTTTTTTTTTCCAGACATGCTCATAAACTAGCTGCTGCAATTTTATGTCACATATGTTCTTTTGAAGCATTTGTTAAGAATTTTGTTTTACCGTATGAGGGAACCTGTGCATCCAGGCACAAATATGCCATGTTCGTAAGCACAGGTATTGTCCAAATTTTGTATATAAAGGGCCACAAAATGTTTCCTAATTTGATTACTTTCAAGCTTGTGGAAAATTTGATCCTTTTGCTTGAGTTCCAGAGCTGATCCTGTAAGGCTAAAACTTGTTGGAAATGAGGACTTGGAGATAAAATATGTAAATAACTCTTTTTAACCTTTCATGAGATTACCTTTGCAGGAATAGTGATAAATATCCGTGTGCGCAAACAAGGATATTATATGTATAAGTAATGATAGCATGAAGTTAATACAAATCAATTTCACTGATGAGGAAGTAGAGAAAGTACTGGCCTAAGATTTTTTAATGAAGTGGAATTTTAAATGGTTTTTTTAAATATGCATGTGTGTGCATGTGAGTGTGTCCCAGCTAGGGGTATCAAAGAGAAATTGATGGTCCAACAATAATGTTTTTTTGTGTAAATGATTTCCACTCAGTTTATGTGTGTGAATGAAAATGATTTAATGGTTGGACTGCAGCTAGGGTTGTCAGAGAAATGTGAGGGTCCAAAAGTAATGTTTTTGTGGTGAAAGGTTTCCCCTCTGTGGGATTAGTTGATGCAAAATTATTCACTGGTAGGAGACGAAAGATTGGAAATAGGAGATTTGTTATGTACAGTGCAGTTCTGTTTATACAAAATTAGCAGTCTGTTTGAGGTTGAGAAAATTGTGTGGTGGTCAAAGCTACATTTCATGATTTACCTGTATTCATTTATTCATCTTGATATTTGCATTCTGTAGTTCTAACATCTAACATGTTAACTTTGAATTATAATCTCTCTTTCTTTCTCCCCTACAGACAACACACCCACGTGTTTGAAAGAAATTTTGATGCTCTATTTTATACCTTATTAGTGCATTGGTGGTGCCTCATCTTTATTGGTAGTAAATTGTCGATACCCAAAGGGATTAAAAAGGATGGAAATTGATTTCCATGTGGAAAAAAGATATCAACTGCTGACTCTAAATAGTTGGGTTTCAGGCTTTCTTAAATTTAGCATCAGATATATCTTACTTTCTTGCTGGCTTTATTTTTTCCCTTTTAATTGACTATCCCCATATTTGGCAGGTTTATTGGCTGACAATTGATTATCTTGCTGTTGCCAAATCAGCAGTTGTGAGTGACAAAATCTGACTGTTTGTTATGTATTTTATTGAGTTTTCAAGCCCAGATCAAATTCCTTATTTACTTATTTAGTTGAGAATGCATTCTTTAGTATGTACATGACAATTTATTTACCTTTTCTTTTTTCACATGGATGCATCTCCATTATAGATTTGTGGCTCATACTTCACCGCAATGATGTATGTGGAGCATTGGTGTGAAGAGCATTTCAATGGCCTTATGCTAGGGAGCCCAGATTTCTCTCATCTTGAGGTGGTAAGTTTTGTGGGTTTTTGTGTTGTATCAATAAACAATGTTCCTCAGACCAGTAAGATAATTTTATCATTTCTTAGTCAATTGTGGTATCATTTGTAGGGCATCATAGATAACTGTGAACAAGAAAGCGTTAAGTTTGTTTTTCCAACACTATTCTAACCATATTTTTCTTCCTTTTGCTCCCCCTTCTTTCAGTTGCCGCATCACATTGAAATACTTATGTCAGCAGTCACTCATATTAATGAACCTGACAGCTTATATGGGATCATCCAATCACACAAGGTCTGTGATTTTTTGTAGGTACTTGATAGTTATTGTGCTCACTACATACATCCTTTTCCCCATTGAATAGTCTGTGTGACTAATTGTACTGTAGACATCACGCTCTAAGAGTTAATCAAATTCTCTAACTTGAAGGCTTTATTGTTACAATATCTGAATGCAGCCTCTCTCCCCCGCCCAAAATGTAAAAATGGAGTGCAATTCTGTTTCACTTTTTCACATGATAGCTGCTACGAGCTTGTACTTATGTTTGTTTTTCCTCTACCTTTATGCTCTTTGATTTAATAACCTTTTTATTTGACTTTTTTATATTAGTGAAATGTTTTGGTACTCTTATGGCAAGTATATGCATTTTTAAATAGATAAGCTAACAACTGGGTTTTTATAGATCAAATGTTAACTCTTTTGGCTTGTTTCTAATTGTTAATGCTGAATGGTAACATTAAATTGGACTGGTAGTGGTGGTCATAAAAGAAACTAAGGACGGCAGTCCACTGCATGCATCCCTCTTTAGATCTGTGAGAGTGATTTCATGTTTAGCTTTAGTTTTTTGCTATTAGTTTTGTTATATGCACAGGGTATTTAAAATTGTAGCCTCACAATTTTTCTTGTGTTTTTTGGATTTTATACGGAAGTTAACCTCTCAAGCTGTTATCTTTGAGCATGAGGGGAACTGGAGTAAGGCGCTTGAATATTATGACTTGCAAATACGTTCAAACCCCCTACTACAAATGGATGGTGGATCGAGTACATTGTCAGCAGGGCATACTCAACTAGGAACTCATCTATCACTTTCTGCATCTGAAGAAGAGATGAGGCAGAGAAAACCTTACAAAGGTCTGATTAGATCTCTGCAGCAGATTGGTTGCACACATGTGCTGGATTTATATTGCCAGGGATTGACATATAGAAAGGACCAGTTTCATTATGATTTGGAGTTCAATGAATTGCAGGTGTCCTATCTGATCATCTGAACTGTGTTGTTTTCATTGACAGTGCAACGCTTTGTCTTGTGTCTGATTAGATATCCTTATTGTTTCCAAAATCTTTTGGGCATCTGTTTGCAGTATGAGGCTGCTTGGCGCGCCGGAAACTGGGATTTATCCTTACATTTTGTGGGAGCTAATTCTCCTTCACGCCCAGATGTTAAATCTGATCATTTCAATGAAAAATTGCATGGGTAAGTTGCTAGGAAACAGTTTTTTTTTTGGTTGTTTGTATACTGTAACTCTTATCAACCCTCTTACTATTTTCACTCTGGATGTCTGATATATATGGATGATAGGGACTGTTTTGAGTAACTTGTCTTTATAAGAAATCTTATCATCTAAATTCTTATTATAAATGTGAGTAGTACATTAATTGATAGTACCCTAGGTTTTAATAGCAACACTTATTAGTAAAGAACTGAATTGTATACAAGAACATAGCACTGGAAATGGTTCTTATCATCAGGATTTTGAAAAGAAAACAATAGGCTTAAGTTTTTAGTATTACAATCAAGAGTCTTGAGGTTTATTGAGTTGAGTATACCGTGAATGTGACAGCTGGACCTTCAACAGCATTTTATTTTGCACTATGTTAATAACTGTATTGTTACTTTAGACTATGGATAGAGGGACAAGTAGAATTTTAATGTGGTGATGGTACTTTGAGAAGCCAATGATTTGGTTTTCTTGGGCATAATAAGAGATGAGCATGGGTTTCTTTTAATATGTTCTCCATTTTGTTTTCACTGGATGGAATATTCAGTTGTTTGAGGGCATTTCAAGAGGGAGATTTTGATGAATTTCACAGAAAACTGAGAGGCTCAAAGCAGGTAATTTTTTATCAGATTCATTCTACTGGCAGATTCCTGCATGTAATAACAATAACAATAGTAATGTGATTAGTTTTTTATTAACATCAGGAGCTTGTGCGCTCTGTCTCTTGTGCAAGTGAGGAGAGCACTGAATACATATACTCAACAGTAATTAAACTTCAGGTATCTATTGCTTGTCTATTCTAAAGCTCGATGATTGATGAAGTGTATGTGGGCTCTTTCTCGATGGAATTTTTTTTTTCATTGCTGACTGATTATTATTTTTTATGAAAAATAGCTCAATCTTTCCCTATATTTTAACAGCTTCAATTATGTCCCTAAGTTATCACCATGTTTTCAATAAGGTGTTCGAAAACATGTCATTCAAGTTAACAGAAATGTGCAAGTGAATTGCAGAAACAGCCAGATTTATTTTTAGGCTCAAACTACCATTCTTGAAACCTTGAAAACAAGTGATAAACACATGATTACTTTTTTTTGTGTTTAGTAAACATGATTTAACCCAATTATATTCAGCATTAGCAATTTTTAAAGATAAATATCAATATTGATTTTTTTTATACATGAAATTAAGGATAGTTGTGTCAGAAAATGTATTAATGACTCATCTGTAAATCAGGTGCTAAATTCTATTAATTTGGATGACATGTTCTAATAGAAGAGCCTGTTGTGATAATTTAATGACATAATAGAAGAGCCTATTGTGATAATTTAATGACATAATACATGCAATTAAACATGTAGGGACATGTTGGAGACAAGCTCTCCAATACAAGGATAGATGGAACTATTTTCCCTTATTTTTTTAATGAATGAAAGTTTTTAGATTTTGTCCTCATAGGCAAGTACACTGTTACTACGATGGTTTTGCCAATTTTAACTTTTCTTTTTCTTTTTTTTGCATGGGGAAAAATCAATCCATGTGGTTATTAATCTAGAAGGCCTTCTTCTCTTCCTAAAAGGGAAAGAAAAAGTGAAGTTACAATCATTTACATATTGCCCATTAACAAATTTAAATAATCATTTACATATTGTGAATTGATGATCATATGGCTAGAATACAGCATGAAGCTAGGATACTTTTATATTATAAATTTTCTGGCCCAGATATGAAAGTTCTAAACTATAAGCCAGCTTTATAGTTCTTTGTAAACCTTAAAACCCCTTGGAGTGAAAAACCAATATTGCAATCTCATTTGTTCTCAATTCTCAATTTTACCTGAAGGAAACAGACATGTTACCTTTGCCTTTTCTTTATTTTATAGATTTTTATTATCATGAATTGATACCTTTTACAGATTCTTTATCATCTTGGCATGGCATGGCACATCCGTTGGGAAACATCTCAATGTGAAAGGGCAGAATTCTATCCAGGGAAAAGACAAAGGTTTTCAGAACCTGTAATCCCTACCATGGAGCAGGTTTTCATCTAATTTTCTGATTTTAATGAAGGGTCTTTGTTCGTAGTACATTTCTTTCTGCTTATTTGTCACATATGTGAGGAAACCATAAAAGTAATTGAGGTTACCATTTCTGGTTGCTTGGCATGTTTTTGTCTGTCAATATAGTTGTCATGGTTGAATGTGGATTGGAACTCTATTTTGGAACGATCACAGCTGCATATGAATTTGTTGGAACCATTCATAGCATTCAGGCGAGTTCTGCTTCAAATCTTGAGATGTAACGAGTGTATGACGGAACATCTTTTGCAATCTGCATCCACTCTTCGTAAGGTACTATTGGCAGTTTTCAATAACATGATACCTTGTTGACTCCCCAACTGATATATTGCTCCATGGTTGGCAGGGCTCTAGGTTTTCTCAATCCACTGCATTTCTGCATGAGTTTAAGCTCGCTAGTGCTGGAACTGGAGAGCAGTACTCAACTTTGTATTGGCTTGGCAGGGTAAAAAATATTTGCTGATCTGCATTTCTTTCTAAATTATTAACTGATGTGATACTATATACCATGGAGGCTTCTTTTTTTTTTTTTTTTTTTTAATATTATTGGCCCTGTATTTTCAATTGCTTCTCAAATAACGATTTTCTAATTCAACAATAATGGATTTTTTTTCAATCCAGAATTTTCAGTTACTTGAATATTATGCTTTGCATTGATGATTTTGAATGCCTGATTGATCCTGTTGGAATTTATTTATACTTCTGTTTTGTAGAAAGCTCAAATGAAATGCTTGAAGTTGTTTATGAACCTTGTTGTTTCCCATCAATTGGTGCACTTTCATTAAATTTCATGCCTTCAGTCAACAAGCCTTTGAATCCTATGCCTATGTCTGTTTCCAGTTTACACAAGTTGTTCTGATAGATGGTTTACTTATCATTAAATTCCATACATTGATGTACCTCGCATTCAACAATTTTGCTTACATGTATTTCCAAGATGTTATACACAGAAAATCACTATAACTTTAGTATTATACTTCAAATAATGGCAGCTTGAAGAAGCAAAGCTATTGCGTGCCCAAGGTCAGCATGAGATGGCTATCAGCCTTGCAAAATACATATCCCAAAATTGTCACTCAAATCAAGAAGGTTCGGATGTATATCGCTTGGTTGGAAAGTGGCTGGCAGAAACTAGATCTAGCAAGTTATAACTCTTTATCCTTAACTTGGCAGAATTATTTATCATCATCATCATCTTTATGTAGCGAAAATGCCAATTTTTCTCTCATGCAACATCTGATTTCATATGCAGCTCAAGAACTATTTTAGAGAAGTATCTAAAACCTGCAGTTTCAGTTGCTGAAGCTCACAAGACTACTAACAAGAAGTCCATAGAAAGACAAAGCCAAGCTCATTTTCATCTTGCACACTATGCAGATGCTCTGTTTAAGTCATGCGAGGAAAGACTAACCTCTAGTGAATGGCAAGCAGCAATGCGTTTGAGGAAACACAAGGTACCAAATTGGGGGGGGGGTTCACAACCTCAGCAATTTTATACGAATCTTATTTTGCAGGCAGCTGAGTTGGAAGCACTCGTTAAGCGGCTAAGAAGTTCAACAAAGGTTTCTATTAAAACCTAACACAAGTCGTTTTTTTTCTTTGCTGCTGATAGTGCACTGTGGGACTCAGTGCCTTTTAAGTTTTTTTAGCCTAGTAATGAAGCTCTGATTTATGGTATTTTAGGGGGAGAAGAATGACTATTCCGTAAAAATACTTGAATTGCAAAGGCAACTTGCAATGGACAAGGAAGAGGCTGAAAAATTGAAGGTACTATCGCCCACTCACACTCCATTTTAGGAACTGAAGCATAACATGAGACTATCTTGTTATGTTGTTATGTAATGTGAGGAGACTACATGTTATGATCCTGAAGAGCTCTGATTTTCCAATCCATATGAACCATTATATTTGCTATTAGCCATTGAAATCTGAGTCGTTAGATATGCTGTTGAATGACTTATCTGAGTCAGATTTCATGTATTGTGAAGAGACTACATGTTGTGACACAAGAGCTTCTATTTAGTGTTCCTGTAAACCATTGTGTACTTATTAAACATTGAAATATAAGAACCGGTAGATATACCATGGAATGATTTGTCAGAGTCAGAACATGCATGGAGTTTAGCGAGGTACTTTGGTAATTAGTGTTTTACTTTGTTGAATCAATCATTTCACTTATGATTGTCATTGGCATGGCTGAAGCGTACTGTCTATTATGCATAACAAAACCAACTTAAATTGTTTATGGAGAATTTTCTACAGCAAGAAAAGTCAATACATAAAATTTTTGTTAACTGATGTGGTCGGTGATGAATGGTGTTGTATAATTTATTATAAAATCATTGCATTGAATGTTATTGTGTTAGTTAGATTTTTTGGACTATTTTTCTGTTTGTGTAGCCTTACTATTTGTTTAATTGCTTACTTCAACTCCTCAGGATGACAGGGACAATTTTCTCAGCCTAGCTCTGGAAGGATACAAGCGTTGCTTGGTGATAGGTGACAAATATGATGTGAGAGTGGTATGCACTTTTAATTTCAGTCCTCTGTTCTTTAGAGGAAAAACCACTGGATAGTGAACTGGAATCATTATTGAATCTTATTTTTGCACAAATTATAGAAATGCTTTCATTGGGTTGTAGAATAAAGTACATAATATCTTATATTGCATTCTGCAATGTGTTATATATCAGCAAGATATTTTTAACATAGTAAATAATGGATATTATGCTGATATGATTTGTGGAATCCAGTATCTTGTGATCATCAAACGTGTATTATGCTTTCAGGTCTTTCGACTTGTTTCCCTGTGGTTCAGTCTTTCTTTGAGACAAAATGTTATAAATAACATGCTTGACACAATTGATGAGGTAACAATTGATGGGGGCACTAAATTTTATTTGCTATCTTAGAATTAAATAAAATATTTTCATAATATGTGCCAAATAAAACATTTGCGACTTTTAAATCTTCTATTTTTTATTTCTTCCAGTATTTGATACTCTTGATTTTGTTTTGTTCCTCCAACTTTGGTTGCAGGCTCAATCCTATAAATTTGTACCATTAGTTTATCAAATTGCTTCAAGAATGGGAAGCTCGAAGGACAGTTTGGGACCTCATAATTTTCAGGTCTTGGCTGTCTTGCATGTTTATTTCTTTCGTGTATCTTGCTAAAGTGTGATTTTGTTTTAACATCTGTGTTGGAATTATCAGTTTGCTTTGGCTTCTCTTGTGAAGAAAATGGCTATAGACCATCCATACCATACCATTTTTCAGGTATCTAAGATCCATTTTTCAGCTGACCTAATTTAGCAAAATTAAACTGCATGGAAGATTTTTCTTTGTGGTGCAAAATTGAATGCATGAAAAATTTAACTTGCTTGTGAACCTGCAACCAAGTGAAATGGAGAAAACTTGAAGTCATTTCAATGTCATAGCAGAACATGTGATGAAAGTTCTTTTGCAATACCTCTTCTGATGCACTGATGTATGCAAGACTGGTTGTCTGCGAATGTCCTTGGTTGAAGTTCATTCTACATATCATACTTTTCTCGCTCTTTTGGTGCTAGCTTCTAGCTTTGGCAAATGGTGACCGTATCAAGGACAAACAGCGTAGTAGAAACTCATTTGTGGTGGATGTGGATAAAATAACTGCAGCAAAAAGGCTTCTAGAAGAATTGGCCTCATATCATGGGCCCATTATTAGACAAGTATTTTCCAACATTGATCTTCAATTCTTCATTTCATAATCTTTATAATGTTCTTTGTGCTGTTAAGTTTTTCATGGATTTTTTTTTTGCATTTGTTACTAATGTAGATGAAACAAATGGTTGAGATCTATATCAAATTAGCCGAGCTGGAAACAAAGAAAGAGGTTTGTGAACTAGTTTCTTCCGTCTAAACTTTTACCTTTCTTAAGATGTGTAAGATCCTACAAGGTTTAATTGCGCACTTGAAGAGGGGATGGGTGACTGGTAACAGTTTTAACAATCCACAACCTTTTTTACTTGTTTATGTTTCTTGCAGGATACCAACAAAAGGGTTTCACTTCCAAGGGAAATCCGCAGTGTTCGTCAGCTGGAACTTGTTAGTTCACCATCGTAGCATAGTCATCTGATTTACTTTCTTATTTTAAAAGTTTTGAACTTGTTCTGACAACATAATATATTCTTAGAAAAAGGGGCACGTCTCTTGTATCTTGTTCACTCATGGATGTTAATTATTCACTTCCTCTTATCTGGTTCCTTGAAGCTTTTGCTCTTTGTTGGATCTGCAGGTACCTGTTGTGACTGCTACCTTCCCAGTTGACCGTGATTGTCATTATCATGAAGGTTCCTTCCCACACTTTAAGGGATTAGCTGATTCGGTTAGGTATGTCAGCCAGATGAAAGTTGTAGTACATTTTTATTTTTCACTTATTTCCACAAGTGGCCATGCTTGAACTGATCAAGAAAAAGGCGACGCTTGATGCTTCATTCTAATGCAATTTAGTTCAATATACAGGATAATGAATGGTATAAATGCCCCAAAAGTGGTTGAATGCCTTGGTTCTGATGGTCAAAAGTACCGGCAGCTGGCTAAATCTGGAAATGATGACCTAAGACAAGATGCTGTAAGAATCACATGTGGTTTCTTCTTTACTTCCCTGTTATTAGTTTCAGGAAAGCATTTAAAATTTCCAGTCTTTCTTTTTTGAAGCAAATGGGTCATAAACGTATGAACTTCTAATTCCTGCTAAGTTTATTGATGAGAATGCCTGTTGTGCATTTATTGACAGTTTTCTCCTATGCCTAGTCAAATTCCTTTTGTGCTGGATATTGATAAATTAACACGGGCACTTGTAGACATATTAACAAAACTTTAAAACGTGTGGGGAATTCACTTTGAATCCACTCTCAAAACATTATGGACTCACTGTTCATATTTTTTTTTCCTTTTTTTTTTCTTGATTTCACCTTTGTAAGACCAAATTGTAGGCCAATTTAGGTTAATTTGTTAGGAAATGGTAAGATTAAAAGATAGGGGACCAAAGTGGAAAAAGGAGAGGAAATGGATGACTTTTTTTTAACTTTGAAAACAATGTTTTCGTAATCCTCATATTTTTCAAATTATAAATATTCTCTCCAATTTTCGAAATTTCAAAACAAAGTCAATTTTAGTCCAAAATCATTTTTTTTTAATTTTTAAGTCCATGGTTTGAGAGAGGAGAGAGAGTGGCTAGATTTCATTAATAGAGAGAAAATCGGCATTGACACCAATTTCTGCTACGAAAATGGTTGATCTTGGTGTCAACAGATTTCATTTGGTGAGGGGAGTTCTATTTAGGTATTTTTTTCACTTTTAAATTGCCTAAAAAACTAGATCCAAGCTTAGTAAAATTTTTTGTTTTAGGTTTGTGTGTTTTTTTGTTATTGTTTTTCAAGGCCTTTGATGGATTTATTAAGGTGTGTAGTGTGTTTTCTAGCTGTTTTGTGTCAAAAATTGATTGAAAAATGAGTTTATGGGTAAAAAAAACCATCAACCTTGATTTTCTAATGAAAAACAGACGATGCATCATCTAACTTTATTTGAAAAAAAAAAAGGTTGGGGTGGACGAGCTTGCAAGCCCTTTCTAAATTGGCCTGGCATGCTAGCCTAGCTTGCCAGGCATAGCAGTGCTCGCCTCTTTTTTATAATTTTGTTTTTTTTAATTGATGCCTTTTTTTTAATATGTATATTTTTTTAATATTTTTATTTTATATTTAAATTAATACCCTTTCTTTTTTCTTTTTTATTTTGTTTATTTAGTCGTTTTTAAACAGCAGTCGTTTTTTTAATTATTTTGTATGTTTTTAATTTTTGAAGAGATTATTATAATTTATTTATAACTTTTTTATTATATTTTATATAAATGAAGTTTATTTTTAAAAATAAAAAAATATTTATTTTTGAATAATATTTTTAATACGTGTAACCTTACATAACATTTTTTTTCCCTTTGATTTTATTCAATTAATTTCATGTTTGCATTTATTTTTATTATTATTTGATTAAATAAAAAATTGATTTTGATAAACAAAGTCATTAAACACAACAGGATAAATGGTTTGTGCTGCAAGGTAAAGTATCTTAATCTATTTCTGTCCCTTGATTTTTTCAATTTTGTCTTTAGTTTTCATTAATGGTTTTTGATTTATCTAATTAAATGCATGGATAAGCTATTTTATTTACATTTAGGATATTTTATGTCAAAAACTGTGTTGGAAAAAACTGTATATTTAATTTTTTTGCTTGAAAAAAAATTATCGGACCTGCGGCAGGGCACATGTTAAATAGCTAGTTGAACTCTAGACCTTGTTGGAAATTGGGCTCATACTGGTAGAATGAACATTTTCTTGTTACTAACACAATGGTCATATTTCTATATGACCATACCTTCTACTGGTAAACAAATTATCATTATCATTTAGAGTTGTATACGAAAGTGGTTCCTTTGTGTCTTGAAATATTATATTTTCTTTTTATGTTGCACTAGTTCATATTCTATGTCTTTTATGATGTTGATAGATCTTGTAAATGCTTTGCAGGTTATGGAACAATTTTTTGGTCTGGTTAACACTTTTCTACAAAATAACAGGGATACATGGAAAAGACGATTAGGTGTGCGTACATACAAGGTACCTACTTTCAAAATATTGTTTAATTTTGATGGTCATTTTGACTTTTCTATCATTGAAAAGTGAATCTGTTATTAGGTTTGTATCGTGTATCTATTAGGTTTTAGTTTCTTTTGTCTTGGATTGAGTATGTTTGACTAGTGACCCCTTAGTATGTAACTATGTATGTATCAACTGTTTAATGAGTGATGCTTCTTTTGCTGCAGTATCATGTGCACATTGTTTTTCAAAATGATTTTATAATATGATTTATGCTTATTTTGCTGTACTATCCTATGTGTTCATTTTTTCCCAAATGATATTATATCATTATGCAAATGATGTTTCCACCACTTTGACTTTATGCTTTTTATTTGACTTATTTAACAGCTGAAGTGTTTGCTGGTACTGTTTGTATAATGAGAACTAATTTGTAGGTTATTATTCCAGACTTGACCATGATCATTGTAATAGTTTTGCAAAAAAAAAGGGCCTCATACCTGACTCTCCATCTTTACCTCTACTTGTATCAAGATAGGGCCTTCTTCTTATCCTGTCTATCAAGTTCCATTTCATAATATTAAATAGTTTGCTGTCAATGTGGATCATTACAGTTTACCTTTCTTCATGGATGGAATCAGGTCTTTTTGAGGGTTTGTCTTGGGAGTCTAATTTATTGGTTTTTGGATAGAGTTTAAACTGCCTGAGTCAATTGATGGTTTTGTTTCTCTAATTTAGTGCAAAGATTTCATTGTTGTGGGTGTAGACATGTCAAATTGCTCCTTAATCTGGAATTCACTTTTGTTTAAAGACTGTTCTTGTTGCCAACACGTGAGTGTTCTTAGTGATGTCAGCAGTGAGTACAGTTTAGAGTTTTGTGGGTCTACAATGTTGTAGTGACGTGTGTTTTAATTTGGTGAGAATTTTACTAACCCAGAGAATGTCAACAATCTTTAATTACTCACCTCTAAGCATAGAACAAAAAAAAGTTATGATTTCTATCCAAATTCAGTGTCAATGCTGATTGTAACAAGTACATTGCTATTGATGGGATAGGTTGTTCCTTTCACACCAAGTGCTGGTGTTCTTGAATGGGTTAATGGCACTTTTCCCCTTGGAGAATATCTCATAGGAAGGTTAGTTAAATCACAATGGTGCAAGGTTATAACAGGACAGCTGGTTTGGTAAAATGCTTGAATGATATCATCTTCTCATCTCACTTTTCAGCGCGAGAAATGGTGGTGCCCATGGTCGCTATGGAGTGGGAGACTGGTCATTTCTCAAATGCCGAGAGCACATGTCAAATGCAAGTACCGTTTCTATTTTGATTTCTAAGTAATTTTTCTGTTGCCTATGTCTCTTTAATGTCTGAGTTTGAGGTATGTTATAAACATTATAGATATCATTTATTCAACTGATTCAAATTCTCAAAGGTGGCTATAGGATGTACTGGGTAATATAGGGCTAAAGTGACAGCTATATATGGTCAATGTGTTCTCAAGTACAAATACACTGACTCATTACACCATTGCTGCATACTTTACTAATTTGTTTTTATTTCCATATTTGATGGAGTAATTTATATACTGTTTACCAACATGGGAGGACTGTTGAATTAAATAAAAAAGCCTAGGGGGAATTATTCCTGAAGTCATGGACAAATCCTTTGACATAGAGGTCCTTGGTCAAATAAGAAAGGATTTATGTTACTTGTTTGGGAGTGTACCAGTTCAGATGTTTGGTTAAATCTATCCTAAAAGCAGATTAGGCTGTCTAGTGTCTGCTCTTCTTAGCTTTAATGCTTGAGCAAGATCCTGCTGTGGTAGTACAACTTGTCGGACTTGATACCGTCTTGTGGCTCTTGACTGCATTTTCACTAATTGAGAACCATTATAGACTGGAAGATGCTTCTTTCTATATAATGGTTCAGAAGATAAGATTTAGTTTCTGTTTTGGAAATATGTTGCTGCTCCTTGAATTCCCAAAATCTTGATTTTGGGTGAAAATGTGGTTTGGTCGCTTGAAATGGGGATATCTCTCTGGGATGCCATGTGCTATCAGATAAAACCTGTAGAAATTTGTATTAGAAGATGGGTTGATCCATCATTGCACAATTGTTTTCCTGAAATGTAAAGATTTTATAATCAGTTGAACTGTATTATAATATTGGCTGTGTAATTAGTTCAGATTTTTTCTCTGGCATACCTTGTAAACCCACACTATTCTCCAAAACCAATCAGAATTTTTAGGGAAAGGAAAAGGCTGTGGTAAATTGCGCTTGTGGTATTGCTGAGCAAACACAAGATTTATAAATTCTAAACATGACAGATCAAGCTATTTTACTTTTTTATTTTAGTTTTCTTTTCCTTTTCTAGGTTTCTTTTTCCAATGAAAAATTAGAAATGTTTATTTGTTGTATCTGTTGAAAATGAAGAGTTTTTTTCACCAAAAAAAAAAAAGAAATACGTCAAAATTACAATTATTTTTTATAAGAAATCAAAACCACAATTTATAATAGTGATCTTGATATTTTGTATTTTTTATAATCTAATTGTAGAATATTAATTTTATTTGATTTAAATAAAAAATTATCATGAAAAAGTTATATTGTTACCTCAAAAAAAAAAATACTAGATTTATAGTAAAAATTAAATTTATGACACTAACTAAATATAAAAATATATAAAAAAATTAATATTTAAAATTGCTAAAAAATGCTTCTATATATAAAGAAAAAATATGGAAAACTTCTAAAATGTGTTTTTGTAACTCATTATAAATTTAAAAAACTGAAAATATTGCATCTAATTTAATTTTTCTTTTTCTGCCTCCAGTTTTCTAGAAAAGTGGAGCATTAATTTGTTTCTGAAGAACCCCCCAATGTTTTTTTTTTTCATGATTCCAAGCC
>Ga0307515_10001782_pt1 | contig 47977 bp, 38 predicted proteins | sample 17_EM_MG_FD_194513 | JGI IMG/M metagenome (GOLD analysis project Ga0307515, IMG submission 194513) | Populus trichocarpa ectomycorrhiza microbial communities from riparian zone in the Pacific Northwest, United States - 17_EM | ecosystem: Host-associated > Plants > Roots > Unclassified | place... | reverse complement strand
ACTATTTAAAGGCTTTAGTCTTAAAGCGTATTTTAGGATCTGCTTCCGCTAGCTAAGGGTATCTAAGGATAAGGTTATAACCTACGAAGTTAGCCGCCTAGAAGGGTTGTGGGCTAACTACCTTAGTATAGTTATGTATATTAGCCACTAATACTATAAGCTTATAGGCACTATATAGCTTAATCTGATGCTTATTTAGGAAGCCTATAATAGGTTTCCGCCACCTTTATAATGGGATAAGTTTATACTCTTTTACTAAATTATATTATATAAGATTAATTTTAGCGCCGCTATTATATAGTGCTTAAAACTATTATATCTTACCTATAGGGAGTATTATTTCTAGCTTAATAGCAATATAAAGAGTCTCTCCTTCTGTATTTTGCCCTAGTTGTAGCTAAGAGAGGTCCGCGACTAGGGTTTTTTTTTTTTAGATTATTAGTGCGGTTATTACCCTACTTATTTTTCTAATAGGATCTGCCTCTAGAGTTTTCTCTTAACTTTTTAGAGTGTTCCTATAAAGGTGCCGGATAGATATTAGGTTGACCCTAGAAGTCTTTCCCATTATTTAAGGTTTCTAACTTTAACCCTTCTAAAGTTTTCTTTAAGAACGGCTTCTTTAAAGGTTGGGTTTGCCCTATATTACTACTAAAGTGCCTATACTTTTAGTAACCCCTTAGCTTTCTACTAAAAGAGGTCTAGTTTTTTACCGTATCTTTAGCGTTTAGAACTGCTCGTTTAAAATCCGTATATATAGTAATCCGCGATAGGGCTCCTACGCGCTTTATTTTGTTATAAATTGCTAGCTTAATTCTAGCCTAGATAAACCTAATCTTCTCCTTTTTATAGATGCTACCGTCCTTATTTTTAAAGGGCTCTAAATTTATCTGCTAAGTATAAGTTTCTATAAAGTTTATAAACTAGCGGAAGTTATAGCGGTCTAGCTATATCCTATTCTAGAATAGCTTTATATTATTATATTATATAATATGCGGATCTTAAGTCTATTTCTTTAGAAAGGTTTATAGCTATAGCTATATAGTAATTTACTCTTTATTAAGCTAATTAAGTGCGATCTGGTTTAGTAATTGGTCTTTAATCTTGCTAATAATCCAGCGTATACGCTCTTTAGTATTATTTCGTATTATTAGCATCTTAAAGAAGTTATTTACCTTACGAACCTAATTATCTAACTACTGGGCGTTAGGTCTATAGCGGAGTTTTAAACTACTAAAGGCCTTAGCTAGTTAGTCTATATCCTTTTTCTATTTATAGCGTAGATAACTTTCTAAGTCTTTTATACCTTTTTAGGTAGGTACTAGGTAGCTCCCAGAAAGCCCTTAGCCTTAACTAGGTTATAAAAGAATTTGCCTAGCTTGGATTAGACCCTATTAGATCTAGATTTGCCCTTAGAGGGTTCTAATATATTTATTAGTGGCTTTCTTCTATATGGCTTCCGAGAGCCTTACAATAGCTTCCCAATATTTATTTTAAAGGAGATTAGTATAGGGCTTTTAACCTTCTAAACTTAGGCCTAGGGAGGCTCCTACTATAAAGGTAGTATTGGTATTAGTAGCTAGTATAGGCTTCCTAACGAGGCTCGGGTCTTAAGTTAGTAATTAGCTTAGATTACCTAAAGGGGTAGGCCTGCTTGGCTCGTAAGCAGTTTATATACCGCTACTATGCTAATTATAGGCCGGTGGTCTTCTAGGAGGGTTCCGGTTAGTTCCCTAATTAGACGCGTTAGTGTATTCCTTTAGCATTTCTAGCTTAGGGGAAGATCTTAGAGTTACCTCTGGCGCTTAATCTTCCGATTAGCCTAGGTGGGGCTAGAGGGGTTTTGGTTGCTTTCTAGTAGCGTTACGACCGTTATAGAGGGTATTTGTGTTTTCCTTAGCGGTGATTATAGGTGTGCGAGAGTCTTCGAGCTCCTGGAGCATCTGGGTATTAGGGCTTATTTAGCCGTCTTACCTAGAGGGTTATATTATCGCAATCTCTCGCTATTAGAGGGACCTTTTTGCCTTTATGCGACGGCTTTCTATAAGGTATCTGTAGAGTTTCCGTTTGGGTTATCGCGAGATTTTAAGGGAGGATGGTGGTTATAAATAAAAGATGTAAATAAATAATCTGGTCCTTAAAGCCGACTACCCTTCTAAAAAAGAGTAGGAAGGATTTAAATATAAGGGGATTTTGTAGATAGGGGGCTATAAGGACATAATTAGAATAGGATAGATTGGTGAAAGAGATAAATCCTTAAGGAGGTAAGGCCTCTAGGATCGTAGAGACTATATACTACGGGTACGTGCCTTCGGCACGTAACCGGCGACCATCCGAGGGGCGTCCGGGGGTTGTCCTAAGGGCAACCTGAGGTGTCCGTAATAATATCCCTTACAGCAAAAGAACAGAAATAAATTGCAAAAGGACAGGGATAGGGGTTAGGATTTTTCCTATTGTTTTCTCATTCCCTAGTAGTTGTAGTAACTTAGTATTTCACTAAGGAGCTATAAGCCCTTAGGGGTTTATAAACTACTAGGGTATAGCTACTAGTACATATTAAGCTGCCTAGAAAGGATTCATGTATATAGAACTATAGCGCCATAGCCTAGAGGCTGCATACGCAGTATTGTACGTAGTATAATACAATCGGATTAAAATAAAATAAAAAATTTGATTTATAGCTATTAGTGGGCTATTAGCCGAGCTCTAGGGATCTAAGCTTAAGATATATATAATACTAATTTAAAACGTATATAAATTCTATAAATAGAACTCTATAGATCGCATTGAAATCTAGTCCTAAAATATATTAAATGCCACCTAAGATTAATACTAGAAATCGACTTGAGACACATTAAAACCTACCTGTAAAATGTGCCGGCTATATACTATAGGGGGAGGCAGGTATGGAACATTCTATATATAGAGTTTAAAAATAGCAACTTAAATTCCAAGGAGAGGTATATGGGCCTATAATGGCTAATGTGTAAGGTATCCTTGCATTAGATCGCAAGGGAATGGCTCACCGGTTATAGCAACGAATCGCAAATTTTTGTTCCCCCACTTTATTTAACGCGTCTTTTTATCAAGTGATTATATATATATATATATATATTGGCTCTACTTTATAAAGTGAGAGGCCCACTTAATAGAATTAAGATTACACCAGCCCCTTAAAGTCCAGCCGAATGTTATACTATCGCATGGATATGTCGTATATCACGTATAGATGAAACCTTAATTTTCGTAATAGATCTAGGGCCTCCCTATCTAGAGCCCCCCATATAGGGCTTAACAACGTGGAGCTGTCATATTTAGAGCTTTGTACAGAGCTTTGTACAGAACTTCCAGAGCTTCGTGTAGAGCTTTGTGCAGAGCTTAATAAGATCCACGTAGATAACGCGTGAACTTAATAGAATCCATCTCTACCTTTATAAATTTCTTTAATTTATATTAGGTTAAACCTCTCGCTTTATGTATATAGCGTCAAATTGACGAAGTTGGGCGATATTTAATAAAGTGGGTGATATAATGATTCAAGGGGAACAACACTATCGCGTGGATACGTCATACATTATGCACAGATAAAACCTTAATTCTCCCGATATATCTAGAACCTCTCTACATCAACCGTCTTGTAGAGCCTCCCTATATAGAACCTCGTGTAGAGCTCCGTGCAGAGCTCCGTGCAGAGCCTCGTAAGATGCACGAAGATAACGCGTGAGCTTGACAAAATCCACTTCTATCTTATAAAACTCTTTAAATTCTATAAAGTAGAGCCTATATATATATACATTCAATCACTTGATAAAAAGACGCGTGAATACTTAAAAAGTTAGACAAATCTTAATAAAGCGGGAGATTTGACGTTTAGAGGGGAATAAAAAGGTGCATCCCCTGTAGCTGATTGTTGGGAATTTCCAAGCTAATATCTCTTTACTAGCTATACCATAGTACCGAGTCTAGAATCCCGTAATATTGGGATTGAAGTATTGGTTCTAGTTATAGCCATGCGGAAGAAAATATTGTCCCGCTGAACATCTCGGTGAATGATTGACTTCTAAGTTTCCCTATCTTTTTTTTATTGAAAAAAGGCCTCATACATCCAGGCAAGCGTTTGAGTCAATGGGTTTAATAAGTGCTACGACGGAAATTCTAGTTAGAAGGGTCAGTATTATATAAACAAAGCGAGAATATAATACATGAGCTTTTACAGCACACAGCCTAAAGTCTATGACGCGCCGACCACCACAGGACCGGATTTAGTTCTGACAATCATTAGACAAAGCTCATGAGATAGTGAGTAACGAGGCATCAAGTTGAAGAAGTTCTATTATAATCTAAATGGTTTAGCTGGCATGATCTGTCACTAATGGTTAATTGGCATACGAAATGCGACTTTTACCGTGCGCAGAACACGTAATGCGTTCAAGGGACATCTTCGAGGATGGCGTAATCGCTAAAGAGAGGAATGAGACGTTTTCATCCTTTATATGCTGCCACGTCTATGGAATTGTTCCGGCTCGAGAATTGATCAGCCTCGTGCTGAACGCAGCATTCGCTGGTTTCCAAGGGTGTTGTCTCACACATAGTTTAAAGATTAATCGTGGCAGGTATTGATGGGTGCACCGTGTAAGACAAAGCCCTGCTGACTCGGCGAGGCGAGACAAAGTCTCAGTTATTTGCAATTGTAACATCAAGAAGCGAGTAGATAATAAATGTACCGTGAAGAGCTAATATGATTAAAGAACCGTAGAGTGTATTTTCGAGTCTGAGGCTCATTGCAGATGAGCAAACTTGTCCGGAAAACACAGAACTAAAATTTGGACGAAGAATTGTCCTTGAAAAAGGAGAGATCAAGGAAAGAAGAACACACAGGGATCGCAGTCTAGATATATCAGCCCAGATGTTATCGCCTGCAATAATCAAGCTCCAAATGCCACCGTGCGCCTTAATTGCATCTCACAATAACTGGAAATGTAGCCAGAGATCAAGCAAGGAGTATTTCTCAAACAATTCTTGTCTACCCATGAGTATGAAGCTCTAAGTTCGCTGCTGGCTATGGAAAGGTATCGGCTGTACTGAAAGCGGTTTCGGAGGTCCGCGGACTGCGGAGAGACGAGCGATAGGATTAATCAGTGACCTTAGGAGGAACACGTTCGGGTCCGGCCAACCGACCGATCGGCTCGATGCCTCTTTAAGGCCGAATATAGAAATACGGCGGTCCTTTCTGTTCTTCGGGGATACCAAGCAACCCGACGACATTCGTGGGTGGCCCATATCTGACTGATGGAGTTTGCTAACGGATGCGACAGTTCCTGAAGATGCTGTTGCATGGGAACAATCACCGTGGTATGCTTGGTCGAGTGGTTTCTGAAAGTATCTGGTATCATCCCACAGTATGACATTCCGATTGACTGGAGACTCACTTGGAGTGTTTGGGACAGGTATAACCGACTTGAACAACACGGTCTGCGACTGGGTGTCGACCATATGCGGGGCAAGCGTCCACACCATGAACATGGTATACGCATCCACAGACTGCATATTTCTCCACGATTCTGAAACACATGTTGCGTAGTGCAAGAAGAAGATATAGAGAAAAGATAATGAGACAGGAAGAAGAAGGGACGGGGCCTTAGTTATATCTGCCTCGACTCATGAAACACGATGAACGAGCACGCAGGAGTATCCAATAAAAGAAAGGCAGGAGGAGCACAGTAAGAATAGAAAAAAAAAGGCAACGATTGGTCTAAGTACAACACCGAAGGAAGTGGCGGCGACAAAACGAGGCAGAAAGGTATTATATTACCACGACTCGGCCACATAATTGCCAAATTATAGCTTTCGGGTAGAATATAGGGCTGAGCTCGCGAAGGGTTAGGGAATTAGTAGCGTCATGATTAAGGCTTGTATCACGGATGATAATAGCGCAAGTTGCATCATATTAGAGGAGCATGAATGAGCGGGTATGGGCCGTGAAAGCCAGAGCCGATTTCACGCACGAAGAACACCCCGGCGCTCAAGCGGCCGTTGTCCTGGATTAGGGAATTGAAGGAGAGGCGCAGCATATACTCGAAATAGGCTGGATACACATCTGGAACTCAGTTTTGAGTGGTGGGGATGGTCGACAAAGGATGCAAAGGGTACCAGGGCAAAACAGGCAAGGATTTCGGTATCGCTGCGCAGAAGACGGGGAACAGAATGCCTCATGGCAGTGCAGGTAATGGAGCGCATGTACTGCGGTCGTTCTTCCATTCAGCTCTACTAGATCGTGTGCTCTCGTAGCTCAGCTGGGGAGGATCCTGTTCGCCAGTGGTTATGGAGCCAAAAGCTGATCGATTGGATACAAGGAAATGCCTGGCGATAGTGGCTTGTCAGCAAGCGGGCAAATACGGCAAACTTGGAAATGACTTGTGGCTCATGAGAGTAAGAGACGAGGTCAAGGGAATGCGAGAGGTGGCTCTGCAAACGGACAGCCGGAATCCCCCACGGTAACACATAGGTCCCAATGAGGGGCTGCAGGAGAGCAAGGACGAGACTGCGGAAAGCTAGGTAGAGGTCAGTCAATGGGTCTAGGTAAGCAAGATTGTGATTAAGTGAGGTCTGAATGCGTCGGCATCAGCCCTAAGAGCGCACGGTTGAGGTGGCCATAGAGTGGAGACCGCCCCGGGACGCTCGGTGACAACAGCTTGCCTGACGATTTCACCGCTTCCTCGACTCTCCTCGCTCCCAACGTGGTGACCCCATCACTCATATACCCTCTCCTATGGCGGTGTCAATGGCACGGTTTTGTGCCCGGCTAGACGGTCTCACTTGAATACCGCTGAGTGTACTTTCAATGTAGTCAAATTGCCTATGACGTTGCTGTCTTCCAAGCCCCCTCGAATTTTAACGAGGTGTTTTCTTTCCTACTCCTTCACAGCCGGTTATATCCATTGGTATCACCTCTCTCCCTTTTTTGCCTTATTCTGAATCCTGGCCATGCGCTGGGGAGGATCCTCGCCGGACATGGCTATCAGTAGCGATAAGTGCACAACTCCCGTCCACCCGAAGTATCTCTTTGCTGGTAGTGGAACCCATCAAAGACCCTTGGCCCCCTCACCGTATAACATACGTCCGCTCGTACAAGAGCGGTGTCATCGCAATTACTACTCTTCTTACTTGGTGCTGTTATCCGCCCCCGTAGCTCACGTTATTCCTTCTCTTTCCTGTCCCGCAAGACGTCGAGGCTCATTCCCGAAGAAGCTATCGATTGTTCTCATGCCTTGTTATTCCGCCCTGACGTGTAGCAGGCTTTAAGAAGATGTGGAATCAGTACACTTCGTCTTGGCTGCTTTCGTGCGGTTTTTTTTTTCGTCCTGTCACTTAGCCCTAAATACAGTTCAATGCTCTGAGAACTGTCAAGTTTCAAGACTATACTTGTGTGAACACCCTTTGAGGAAATTTTGCTCATGCCCGACAATCTCGGTGGTACCGGATGAAAAGAGCTACAGTTAGACATGAGCAAGCAGTAGACTCCAAGTTGTTCTCCTTGCTCCTCGAAATATACCTCTCCCTGAGATTGGAAGACTTTAAAGATACAATGACTGAGAAGAGGTAGGAGACGGTGCTGCTGGATACAGTGCCTAGACTGCACAAACAGCACAACTTGAACCGTCTATTGCCTTGCTGGATACCGGTTGAGCACAACTCGTCGGAACCTTATATTCTATTCCTGCTGCTCTACTTCTAAAACTGACCCTTGAATGATTGAAAACTTGCCGTCTCCATCGCTCGCTGCGGTCTACTTAACCGAAGCAAGAAGCGGTTGGTTTTTTTCCCACGGAACAGTTGACTCTGGGGATGTTCTGATTCACTTCGATGAGAGCACATTTCACTTCACTTTATCGTGGCTTATCATAATCTTCGGGCATTTGATATTTCATTTCTCACGGTTCTTGCCCAGTCATCCTCAATCCTCAATCAACTTCCACCAGCTTGCCTCTTTTATCTCAAAATAAAATCCGCAATAGGCCCTAGTCCACACTTATTCCCAGAGAACACACTTCACTTACGTTGATATCCAAAGATGGCTGAAAAGAAAGGAAATGGGGTAACCTGCCTTCTAATCTAACGCCTTTCATGTTCTAACAAATGAATCAATAGGTTAACTGGACTACTGAGAATGATCGCAAGGTACTTTCCCACTTCGCTGCTCCCGCCTCTCCATTCCGTTAGCAAGCACATCTTACGGAAAGGCTATTTCCTCAACCCAATCCTACATCTGCTGACCAGACCTATACTTAAAGCTTCTCCTTCACGTTATGAATCGGCCGAATCTCAAGCCGGCTGATCACGACCAATTAGTTACTATATTCCCAGGTAATAATTCTTCATCCTTATTCTACCACCCACACTGACCGAATTATATAAGGCGCCACTCGTAACTCGATTGCCATCCGCCTATCCAAACTTCGCGTTGAACAGCGCAAGGCCTATGATGCTCTTGGTTGGGCTCTGCCTGAAGCACAGTCTGCGCGCACTGTTGGACCCAGAAAGAAGAGTACCAAGAACCTCTCTTTGGCTTTACCAAAGGAAGAGAATGCTGGACTTCGCAAGCGCAGCAACGGTGCTAAGGAGGAGGTCAAGAGCGACAGTGGAGAGGACAGCGATGAAAGAAGCCAATCGATGACGCGCAAGACTGGAATGGGAAATGAGCTGAAACGTCGTCGCGTTGACGTAATACTGAGTGAGGACAGCCTCGAAGATCATGCGGATATGGCTTAAAGGGGTTCGTTGCAGTTAGGTATATGCACAGGGGCCCCCAGTATTGCTGGGTGGTGGAGCTGGAGATTGCTGGAATAACATTGGACGAGAGGTTGTGTTTGAGCTTGCATATGGTAGGTAGGCATACCTTGATACGTCTGCTACCTTGTATCAAGCATGCTCATGATGGCGCTAGAGATGTCTTTCACCTGCATATGTCATTGCCTGCTTTCGACTCCCAGTCAGGCTTTGCAGGCATCTAGGAGGTTTGGATGACAACAGGATAGTGATGCATATACTTTCTAAAAGCTAGATCGGGCACCTCGTAATACTTCAGTTTAAATATTGTGAAGTGCACTGTGTAATCACGTTTGATTACTTCTATTTGTGAGCCTAAGTTTCTAGGTCTGCTCTCCAACCAGGGCTGTAACTCAGGTATCGCCAACCTGCCATAACTATTATACTAACCTGACCCAACGCCATGAAAATGCCCAAACCATCGAGTTCCAAAATGGCGCCGTAAGGTGTTCAAAAGCATTTGCTCAAGACCACTCGATTCATCATTTGTCTCCTTTCTTCTTTCTTAATGTCTGTCCCTGTCCTTGAAACTTGATTCCATCCTTTTCCTTTTCACTCTCCTCACCCTTCCGCTTTACAGGCTTGATCTCATACCCGAAGAAAAGTTTTCCAGGCGCAAGCCTTAGTGGCTGTGGGCCATTGGTTCTGCGTAACGGCTGTGGAGGCACATTCGACGATGAGCCGGCCACCGGCGTGGAAGACTTCGGAGTTGGCGCTTTACTCCCTTTCTTCGAAGAGAGCTTGTGCCCCGAGGTTAAGAAATTTGACGAGACCGCTTTGGCGCCTGCGGCAGCAGAAGTTGATGATGGGGCGACGGCAGCATAGTTGATCGCTTGTGCCATAGAGCCATGTGCGTGCAGAGTTCCACCTTTGCCAGCCATGACACCTCCAGTGCCTCCAAGGCTCCTAGGCGTACTTGTACCACTGGTACGCTTTGGCTCTTCGTAACCAACAGGTGGAGCAAAGTCGACCGACAAATCTGTCTCTAGAGTACAGATTGCCTTCTTGGGGCCTTCAGGCTTTGTTTCTAATACGGCAATACTATAAACGGAGTCATTATACGCAAAGGTAAAGATATCGCCAGTGGTGAGGCAGGAGAAATTGCGAAAGGCATTCTCGAGGACAGCTTTAGGGTCGGAAATTTCAAGGAATGAGGGGGATTGCGGTTGTAGTTTTATAAAGGTCCCGAGCGGCAGATCAGTTGATTTCACTTGTAGGAGATCGCCTGGCTCAACTTCAAGGGTTTGCATAAGCTGATATATGATCAGTTAGCCGACTGAAGGGCGAAAAGTAGGAGATTGAGTGATGTACCCAGTATGGTAGGTAAATCTTGCCTTCCTCAGCAATGAACTCGAGCACACCTGCATGAGTCTGTTTGCCTTCTTTTGCACCGTTGATGAGCTCAAATAACATAGGGTATGTAATGTGTAGCCTTGTGAGTTTGTCTAAGGCGCTGGGTGGTAGGAAAACCTTGCCGCCGTGGTTTGCGTCTTCTCGCTCTGGGCCAGGTAGCATGACGACAGGATAGCATCGGAAGTATTCATCAAAGCGCCGTGGTGCTCCTCCACGATGCAGCATGGCTTGCTGGTACATGGCCATGGGGTCGTCCTCGTCGTAAAAGCCTGGGTTGAACTGCTAGAATTTCTTAGCTTGGCTGGATTGAATGTCGGTTAGGAGGCAAATATTACCATGATGTAACAAAAGGATTTCTGGATGAGAGAGGGAGCTATTTATGAGTTAGAAGATAAGTAATAGAGAGGAAGAGAGAGTAAGGCTGTGAAGAGGGTGGTCGTAGTGGTCGTGGTTGATGTTGAAGGTGCAGTTGAGGCACCTGCGATGACGCTGACGGATCCAGCGAGGCCAAATTCCGAGAGCGGTGAAGTTAGTGGAAGCTTTCCCAGCACTCACTCTCCCCTCTCTCCGGCACAACACACCTTTCACCAACATCAACTGCGAGCAATTGAGTTTATTGCCCTTCTTGTTCATCTCTGAATGTTCAGGCGGTATGCGCTCTACTACTTCTATTTGTGCAATGCCTAGTAAAAACGTATTCACTGCGCCGCGCCCAAAACGTGCTGGCGAACAATTCGCGCGAACAAATCATTCTGACGCCAACGGGTCTTCTTCGAAGAAACCTCGATTTGACCACCGGAATCCTTCAACTCTCGCTCCAGACGCACCCGAAGAGGACGCCATCCTTGAGCTAGATGAAATCGGCAAGGGTGGGCTGGCGAAGCGCAATGCGGTCAATATTGATGGCTACGAGTCCGACAGCTCCACTGAGAACTTTGACGCTCGTGCAGATGCGAAAGCAGAAGCTGCCAAGTCCAAGGATGAGGAAGACAACGACATGTTCGCTAACCTCGAGGACGATTTCAAGGATGGGGATGAAGAGGAGGATCTTAGCCAGGAAGGGAAGAAGAGGAAGAAGGGCGTAAGATTTTTGGAGGAGGACGAGATCGAGGGGCAAGTTGCGAATAGCAAATCGGGTGGGCACGTATCTGCAGACTTTACCATAGGTGGGAGAGCTCGAGTGCAGGACGACGAAAGTAGCAGCGAGAGTGGAGATGATGAGGAGAGGGATCGAGTAGGGAGTGATGTGGATGAGGAGGTTGGGGCAGGGGGTAAGAAAAAGCATGCGCCGAAGCTGGATGCTTTCAATATGAAAGCAGAGGGCGAGGAGGGTAGATTCGATGAGAGTGGAAACTACATCAGGAAGGCTGCCGATCCAGACGCGGTTCACGACTTATGGCTAGAAGGTCTATCGAAGAAGGACATGAAGCGGGCGAAGGAGGCACAAGATAAGCGTGAAGCCGAACGGCGACAACGGGATATGGCCGACGATTCTATCATAACGAGCGATATTCTCTCCTCACTAATTACACGATTGGAGAAGGGCGAGACAGTCCTTGAGGCCCTGCAACGCCTTGGCAAGGGCAAGGAGAAGAAGAAGCCAAAGTGGCAGAAGAACAAGCGCAAGGTTGGCGATGCAATGGATTTTGACCAGGAGAAGAATGCGGAAGACCCTGCCGAAACTAGACGGAGAAACGCCGTCGAAGTAATAACAGGGGCTGCAGACCACTTACTTACACGGGGCCAGACGGATATCTACGATGCAGGGCGAGAAATGTTGATTCGGCAGTATAAAAGGGAAACGGGCGAGGACTGGGTTGAGCGGCCGCGCGTAGATACAAATGAGAATGAATGGACAGATGTCAAACAGTGGGAATATAGATGGTCTGACGCTCGCGATGGTGGAGAGAAATATGGGCCTTACGACGGACAGACCATGGTTGCTTGGAATGATGCGGGCTATTTCGGGGAAGGGGTTGAGTTTAGACGCATTGGAGACTCTGAGTGGTCGAGGGTGGTTGAGTTTGTATGAGGCGGACAAGCTGGAATAAGTCTTTCTGTCGCTGCATGTTGCGGTAGGCGTTCCCGTCCCGATGCGTTCTAGCATCTGCAACAGAGCCCTTCAGACAGATGTTGGCCGCAGCTGTGACACTTCCGCATAGCGACAGGTGTTTATCTCACAGGAAGCTGAACAGCGAAAAGTGAGTGAGCGGTGCAGCACCCGTGTCGATGGCTTACTCGCTCTGGTGTGCAAGTCACAAGGCAAGCATCGATGTCGGGCTTAATTAGGCAGTGCGTGTATCGAGCCAAGATGTCCCTTGAGGGTCTCCGCATTCCCCCATCAACATGTTCACAGAAGGATTGGGCCGACAGTCCAACCAGGGCGGGACGCCTCACACCACAAAATCACATGATTACATGTCTATGCGGGCTTCAGCGATCTTGGGATGCCTTCTTGGGGCCGGCCAGTAGGATTGCACAACGGTGCGTCTTGCGAGGATGTGACAAGCTCCAGCGGTTACAGGGGGATTGTTTGGTTCCTCAACTCGTAAACAGCCACCAAGGACATTGCTCCGGATGCTGTGCAACATATACAGATCACGGCCTTTCCCCGCTTTGTAAACAGATGCAGAATCTGAGAGCAGTTTGCCCCTGTCCGGTCAGAGCAGGGCGCATTGCGGCGCATGTGATGGACGTGATGGAGGGCATCGTGATGGAGTATGGGGATGTTCGGGGAAACGGATTCCATAAAGCTTCGTGCTTAGATGGTGTCCTGGTTTGTAACCTGCGATGCAAAGACACATGGATGATGCAGGACGGCAGGACGGCAGGAAGCATCTGCGTAGTTCATAGTTTCGTTATATAGAATTGCGACTGAGGCGTTTCTGACTCCAGCAGATATGCAGGTGACAGCAATATGCTTCGGCCCATCTACATGTACCGGATGCGCGGACTGAGGATTTCTGGCCGGACTCGCCTGCTGTTTAGTATCCACGTATCTTATTATTGAGGGCTTTGCGAGGCCACTACAGGCTTCCAATCACTCGTTGCAAAGCTGATCGACGCCTCAGATCCCAGCCACCCAGCTCTCCAGCTCCCCAGCTCCACACTACGCTCGCAATTCACCCATTCCGGGCCTGTAGTTGGTGTGCTCTTGCTGACCAGACCACGACCAGATCACCAGAGCGTGCTGTGGATGTGGTGGACGAGCTCCATCGGGAGATACACCCCTGGGGCACTCAGCGGGCCATTCCATCATGGGCCGAGAGATTATGGGCGGAAAAAGCAAAAGCTTCTGACCATTCCCAAAGCAACGCGGCCTGCCTCCCTTATTTTGTTCTTCCTTTGTTCGAGAAAACGAGCTATGGGCTTTGGCCGGCGCGCGTCGGGCCGCAACCAATCCCAAGGTCGAGCAAGCCAGTTGTTGGAGAGGGGTTTACGGTAGCATGGAATAGTCCTGTCGAGTCGTGCAGCTGACGAGACGAGCGGCCGCCATTTGCGGTGTCGCAGAGCCCACTCCCCCGAACCAGCATCTAGAGGTAGCGGAGTTTTTGGCAGCAGTGGAGGAGGGCCGTCCAAGAAAATAGTCTTGGGGTGGCATTCAATACATTCCAATAGCGACGACACCGCTGCGCTTGTCGCTCGCTTTAGTCGACGGGGTGCGATGCGATGCGATGGGCGTATCCCTGCCCTGGAACAATAGTACGAGCTAGAGCTAGGGGAAGGAGGAGTGGAGTTGGAGGCCCAGAGATGTTCAGAAAGAAAGGGGATAATAATAACAACAAATCCTCCAAAACGCTCAGGTCTCTCAGGTCTCTCAGGTCGCTACTCCTATTTATTTACTGTCTATCGCAGTCGAAAAACGCATGAGCCCATGAAATCTCCCTCCTGTCGGCCTGCTGCTCTCCTGTCCTGGTGCTGCTGATTGCCTCTGTGCCCGTCATTCCAAGGTTCTCACCGTCACGCTGCGTCCTCACAAGCCTACACGCCAACTCTGTTGCTTAGGAGCTACTAGCCCCACCGGGACACACGCAGACCTGGGCAAAACGGTTTCGGCATTTTTTCCAACTCCATCGCTCCCTCCAACGCTCTCCCTCTCCTTTTCCCTCCGCACTACCACTCTCTGCCTCTTGAGCGCAGAGTGCAGCGTGCAGTCCTCGCCCCGCGCCTCATCCCGCGTTGCCGCCTGCGCACCCGCCGCAGACGAAAGGAGAAAGGAGCTGGAAACCTGCACAGCTCGCCAGCAGTCTCTCGGCACCGTCGACACTGAGTACTTTGTACCATCCATCACCTGAAACCAGCCCGTCTTTCTTCCTCCTAAGCCTGGCTCCTGGTGACGGCCGATAGTCTTCTGTCTCCTGTCTCCTGTCTGTCGCCTTCTGACTTTTGCCTCCCGCTCATCTGGCCTCCTCACGCCCACTGCGCCCTGCTCTGCACTTTTGTACTTCGTGCGAGGAGCAAATGCTCAAAGTTTCACTCCATTGACGACCACGGCCTTTCTGGCGAGCAACGCTGTGTTTCCTCCACTTACCCATAAATCGCGACATGTATTCCACTTACGACCCCCCTTCCTCTCGTTCGCCTGGCTCGCATCGCCATCAACCCCAGACTCTCCACCGCCAGGCCTCACGACAGTTTGATGCATACGGACAGCTCCCCACAGGAGGACTGTACACTGCTGAAGATCACGCTCGTGGTTATGACCAGCCTCGAAATTACGAAAGATTGAACGCGACCATACACTCAGGTTATGGCTACGATCTCGCGGCCCCGGGATGGAATGCAAACGCCTTTGGCCAGAACACTACTCTGTCTACCCTTGGTGCTTCCAACCGAATGAAAACCTCAACACGAGGACGGAGTGCTTTGCCTACCGTGAGAGCTGTCCGAACCCAGCTTATATGAACGGCTTCGCTAACTTTAATACTCTCTTATAGGGCTGGCTTGACCAACCACAGCCTCTTCCTAATTTTCCAACACTTCCGGGTCTTGGGCCCGGACACCCCAACTCCGTCTTAGGTCCATCTCTACGGCCGGAAAACTATGCCGCAGACACAGATGAGGAGCTCATCCCTACGGCCATAGTCATCAAGAATATCCCTTTCGCAGTCAAGAAAGAGCAGCTCGTCCAGCTCATGACTGATCTGCGGCTCCCTCTGCCTTATGCCTTCAATTATCATTTCGACAATGGTGTTTTCAGGGGCTTGGCCTTTGCAAATTTTACTACTGCAGAGGAGACTGCCCAGGTTATTGATACCATGAACCACTTCGAGCTTCACGGACGAAAACTCAGAGTTGAATACAAGAAGATGCTTCCATTGGCTGAGCGGGAGAGAATTGAGCGAGAGAAGCGAGAGAGAAGAGGTCAGTTGGAAGAGCAACATAGGCCTATAGCCCCTGGAAATCTTCAAACACAACCATCATATAGTTCCATCTCATCTCATATCCCCGCAACATCACCTTCACCAGTATCTGGGCGCGGATCTAAACTCGGTTAGTCTATCTTCACTGACTCTAGCATTCACAGAGACTAACTCCACATCAGACGTGGACCTTAATGACCCCCAGGTTCTCCAATTCTACTCCCAGCTCCTTCTCTTCAAAGAGGATGGTGGACGCGAGAGCATGACTTTCCCCTCTTCGTTAGCACCAAGCCAGCGCCGCATTATTCACACCTTAGCGCATCAAATGGGACTTATGCACATCTCAAAAGGTACAGGTGAGCAGCGACAGGTGCATATATTTAAAGTTCATGACGCCCCAAATATGAGTCCACCTATGCCACAATTGCCTACTAGCCACCCCAATGAACCTCATCGACGCGCACTAAATCGTGCTGCAACAACCGATTTCAGCGATGTTCGCGCTTCCGACGGCTTTTATGGTACTTTAGGTCGACAAGGTTCCGGATTCCTTGGATTTCCCGACTCTCCTGGTGGCTTGACGGCAGCTCCAAATTTACGAGCTGCAAAATCTTATGCCGATCTTCGGTCATATACACCTTCTCCGGCTCCTTCAACAGCTAGCTTTCCTGCAACATTCAGACAGGATCGATTTATCGATTATGGGGCCAGCAGCTCGGCTTCAACAAACCCAAGTGTTACACCTACTGCGACATCCATGTCGCAACGTGACGAGGGGCTTTTAGTCAACGGCCTGAACAGTATGAATCTAGGCAGTGGCTTTGGTCAAAGTGGGAGTCCCCGTGGTGTGCGTGGGATGATGTCCTGGGATCGAGAAAATCCAGGCCCAATTGGAGGGCATCGATCATTTAGCACGAATTACGACGACCAGACTCGGGACAGAAGCCAAGGATTACCATCGAGGCAACCACGAGGCCCTATCCCAGAGCGGGGCACCGGCTTTTCGCGTGGTAGACAGAATGGACACCACGGCCGCGGTAGCGACGAACTATCATCGCAATCCGGAGTCGAGATTGTTGTGGAGTAGAACACGCAGTGGATGACGCGATGAATTTGAGAGTGTATCTCTGGTCAACTGGGAGTGAGTTGAGGAATATATGAACCCAAAGTATGACTTGAACGGCCTCGGTGTTGATTGGCCTGTGGAATCACTTCTCACGACGTATACGAAGAATGACGCTACGATGGTAGATATAACATCATATGGGGTCCACACCCCAAACCCTCTCGCATCTTTGAATCGGGTATCTGCAAAAGCATCTGATGGATATATTGGATTTATGTTCCCTGTTTGTTATCCGGTGGCATATTGTATTACTGTGTTGTCCTGCTTTTCTGTCCTGTTTATCGCGCTCTCAATTCCTTTGCTCTTACTTTTTACTTCCATCAAGAGCGCTATTATCCCCCTTCTTTTCCTACTAGCTTCCAAGATATTCTCCGATCTATGCACACACTTCTCCAACGACGATGACGACCTCGCATAACGACAACGACCCGGAACGACGAGATACCAGCATAAAACAGCGGGCCCGGCCTCTGGCCGAGCGAAAAATCGCCGAAACCATTTTCGTGCGACACCATAAAGCATCCGCTACACGTGGGCAACCACCAATGATTACGATTCGAGTCACGACCCACATTTTGTCCATACCTCTCCAATTGTTTGCAGTCTCGTCTTTTTATTCTATTTCCAATTCCGAGCCACTTTAAGTCCTGATCCCCCAGCGCGATGTTGCATTCACCGATATTTAGGCTTTGAGGAATGGGCTAGTGGATATTTTGCGGTTTCGACTTTGATATTTATTTCTTCAACAAATTCCTTTTAATTAGCGCAGCTTCATTTACCCGTTGTTTCAAACTTTTAATAATTCAAGTTCGCGCAGTTTACCTTCTATCGCTTTTCGGCACATTCGCTTGTATGACTAGGTTATAATCAGGAATCAAAGGTCCTAAGTATTTCTATCTTACCCATCAGCAGCCTCTTACAACAGACCTATGTGATTTGTGTGGTAGAATTATTCGGAAATATTGCAGATATATATAAACCGTTCAATTGGAAAGCTGGCTTATAAAGCTGGCCTATTTTTCCCGTGCTGCTCACAAAGTTGGTCTTATACCCGCCTAGATTATCAAAGCAATTCCCCAATGAGCATAGCCTCAAGTCAATATTCGATGATTGATCTACAACATAGATAGTAGGATTTCAATATACGCGTAATTTTTCATGTGTCCATGATTGCTACGAAAATTCCTGTTGCTACAAACCCTGACCCCTGATGCCCCAATGTACCTAACACCAATCCACGCCATAGAGAAAAGCAGAAAATGGTGACAGAATCGAATCTACCTGTAGTGCCTGTCCAGGTGTTAATCAACCCAGCAACAAGCAAAAAACCCCGTGATCCGCAAGGAGAGCAGACGGCCCCCGGAATTAAAAGGAAACATTGAGGTAACAGGCTAACACACGTTCCCAGAGTCGGTACCTACCTAGCCATTTCCTCGCCTTACCATCCCGAACGATTAGGTTAACGTAACATCAAGCCTGCAGGAAAACGGCTTCTTTGACCAGACGAGGCGAACCGGCGGACCTCCCCGCGAGACACAAGAAACATGAGCCCCATTGCTGTAAGTTCGTTGCATCCACCTAGCCCCGTGTCCATATGTAAATTCCTCCAACCCTAATCCCAGAACCACTGCAGACGTCATTTATGACTCGCCTGCCTTTTTGCCCTTCTTCTGCTCCACCTTCAATAGTAACGCGCGGTTAATGTGTGGCAAAACACCTCCAAAGGCGATCGTGGCCCGAATCAGAGTATCCAGTTCCTCATCACCGCGGATTGCGAGCTGCAGATGGCGTGGTGTGATGCGCTTAACTTTAAGATCCTTGGCGGCGTTGCCGGCCAACTCGAGCACTTCGGCTGTTAAGTATTCAAGGACTGCAGTGAGATAGATAGAGGCCTTTGCGCCGATTCGTGTTTTCTGGCGGGTAATGGTGCGCAGGTGACGCTTTATGCGGCCGCAAGGGAACTGGAAAAGATACATGTTAGTATCCTGGATTGGGCTTATGGCATGTCGCGCTGGACTTGGGGCGATTCTGGGTGGGGTTGGGCTGTAGTGGAGCGAAAACGTACCTGGAGACCGGCTTTGGCGGAGTGAGACTTCGAGGTCTTGACATGAGAATCGCCCTTCCCGCCTGTCTTGCCACCTGTCTTTCCTGCGCGATCACAGTCAGCGTGCGTCCCGATCTAAAAGCTGAACGGCGGGGATGAGACATGTACCTTTTCCGCCAGGCATGGTGTACGATGATTTATTTAGCGCTGACAAAGATGTTTTAAAGAATGGATATGCGCGACTGAGATGAAGGCGACGGCAGCGATCGTTGTTTTGTGGTGTGGGGGTGGTTGGGAGTTGGTGGTTGTGCGAGTCAAGAAATGGATGTTGTGGTTTTCGAGGAAGGCGCGCGTTCGTTTATACGGCCTTTCGGTAACACCTCACTAAAAGCGACATTGAGACACGTGATTTGTGAGCGATCTGGACTTTAGGCGCCAGTATATATCTGCTGGAATGAACAAATAAGATGCTGAGGCCGTGGTATCTCTCGTGCGAGCCTTAGTGGCGTTTGGTTTATTCCTAGACGCTATCGAGCGATCTAGCTATAGTAGCCTTAGGATCCTAATATGGAAAAAATTCTCTTCGCCAGTTCTCTGCTCACCCCTGTCTAGCTAGTGAAGGAAGTTGTAAAGTCGCTGTAGCATTTTGTTTTCACACTGGAGATCTGAGCGGAGGCTCACGTGCTCCAGCATTCCCCAAGCTCTAGTGAGTGCCCAGGTGTAGCTTTCCTGCGAAGACAAATCCAAGTCAGGAGGAGACTCCTGGTTCCTCCATACCTCCTATGAAATTTTTTTTCCCGGCTGTTGAAGGATCAAAACAAGCAGGTAAATTATACACGGCAAAAGTCGTTTGATAAAACGATGGATAGGTTCTACTCTTGAATAGATAGAAGACTATGAGAAGCATAGAGTGATGCTGAGAGAAGAAACACTGAGAGATGATAGGAAGTGCTTGGCCAGTTCACAGGAGATTAAGTTAGGAAGATTATTTTCAGAGGGCTATAAGAGTTCTACGAACACATGTCTCCTACCGGCATACATACCATAATTCGAACAGTAGTGCATTTGCCTGGCGAAGGTTTAAAATACCTGGTTTTGCAAAAATAAGATTGCGAATAGTGAAACCCTAGAACTGATGTTCTTCCAAGGTTCTTGAGGTCGGAAAAATATTGAGCTTCTTGGTCACCGTAACGGAGGACTACGGCCGCCCACTACCGCCCTAAAGTAAACAAATTCCACTCATTTCATGCCTCGCCCCTAAAAATGAAGTCTTACCATTCTAAACTTACACCAGCACATGGTTTAATGGGGCGTGGGCACAAACTATAGCCCTGCCTTATCTTCTGGTCTTACGGCATGGTTGGATACGAGGTACACTCAAGCTACGGGAATGAAAACAATCTTTAAATCATCAAAATAGGCCGAAATATCTTATTACCATCTATACCTTGATTCAGCCTCTTCTGTATGAAGATTTCGCATCTAGTTCTCTTTTCCTTGGTTGTTACCTTCTGTACTTCCTCTGCTGCACCCCTCCATCACCTTCGACCATAAAATGTCTTAGTATTTTATTGCTCATAGACGGGTCATCGAAGGAGGTTATATGTAAACTCTTTTCGGCCCAAACAGCTCTTACCTAACTACTGTATACTTGTACGATCAAAAAGTTGGCATCCCTTCTCGCATTGACTCGATTAGTATGCAAGCAGAAGTGGACTGCTGTCAACAGCCATTCCACAATAACACGTGTATGAATATTAGATGAAGGTTTTAGTCATCATAAGGTGCATATTAACAAGTTGTAGGGAAGCTGTTATATTCTCTTGATTCTGCTTGTCTCTAGGCTAGTGCAGCGCTTTTTGCATCACTCATGTCAAATCAGGTAGATCTAGGGGCCTATGGCGCATAGCACTGAATCGTAGATTTAGCTTAGCCTATTTCTTATACTAGCTATTAAAGCCTACGTGAGGCGTGCATTTCCACGAACTTATAGAGCTCCTCTGACAAATGACAGCAGATTTCAGCAACTCCCCCTATATTTCCAACAAGCAAAATCCGAGCATGAAGAAATGAACGATTAGAATAGGCTCACCGGTACATGTTGCCATACAATGGTGGTGCTTGCTTGAGCCGCGACGGATTTCCAAAGATCCATCGTCTATCAAGCGGAGTGAGTGGGCTGCAGGCGCTGGTGGTTAGGTAGCATCTGCGGCCGATTCAGGGTAAGCGCCCGTCCCCATCAGAAGAGGACACTACCGAGACAGATAGTCAACACCAACTCGCCCAACACCCTTACCACAGGCATAATTGTCTCTGATTTCTAGCGCATGTATCTTTCCATACCCTGACAGGCGTTATTCCTGTCTTCTGACTCCTAATCCGCGTCCAAGCGCGCCGTCCCTTAGGAGATCAAACGTCTCAGCCAGCTCCCCCGTCGCCGCATCGACCACGCCGCCGCATGTCATATACAACACAACGCTTCGAAGCTAGGGAATCTGAAGTGAAGGGTGTTGATGGCGTGGCAGTCGCCCTCAGCCATGAATAGCGGAGGCGCAACTAGTGGAGGAGACAGCAATGGGCCTGCTGGCACCGAGTACACTCTGCAGGGTAAGCTAGAATCTTCCAATTTCACTTCAGCCTTGAGAATATTTGCTTCCACATGTCCTACACATGCGACTTCAAGTCAGCTGACCTATAGTATCTTCAGGTGTGATGCGCTTCCTCCAACTCGAATGGCACAATCATGAACGGGCTAGAAATGCATGGGACATCGAGCGCGCTGAGATGAAGGCTAAAATCGCCAAGCAAGAAGGAGAAGTGAGAAGCGCGAAAAGGCTGAACGATGTTCTTAACAAGCAAATCCGGATGCTAGAACAAGCATTGAAAAATGAACGCGCCAAGAGTAAGGCTGTTGCCGCCGGAGAGAACGTTCTTGTAACCGAGGAGAAGAAAGACAATAAGGGAAAGACTGGAATAAAACCAGACTCTAAGAGTGGTATGAAATTCACAAAGCGTGGGCATTTACACTCCTATTGCCAAGTCAACATTATTGACATTTGCTGACTATCTATACCTACAGCTCCCAGCAAACATCACAATTCCTTCCTCGACATCGAATCTGAGCCCCGTGAACAATTAGAACAAGATAAAGACAGCCAAAGGGAGAAATCTAAGCTCTATCTAACAAAATGTGTGGAGGAGATCACGTATCTCCTTACACCTCCTGCGCATCCCCCTCCGCCTCAAAGTGGTTTGCAAGCTCTTGCAAACTCGTCAGGATTCTTGAATCAGGGCGACGCTTCTCTAGAAGAGATCTATCTTCAACATCGACAAAAATCGCAGCCACAAATGGCCGCTGCAGGCCCTAACGCATCGATTCCTAATCATCAACCTCCACCTGTCCCTTCTGTTTCCGACATACCTAATCTTACCCACTCGTCCCACCAGCCACAGCAAGCAGCTTTTATGACCCGGGAAACATCGAACCAACAATCGCTCTCTCAACAGGCTGGACTATCTTCCGCAGAAACTCTCCTTCCTCGGTCCCAACCACAAACTACCCCAGGATTTTCCTCTATTTCAGAGGAACAAGTGGAGAAAGTCACTCATAGTTACGACTCCTATGGACGACCTATCCCTAGGCGAGAAGAAGAAACCACCGGGCCTCGCCATATTGTCTCTGATGATCCTGATGGGTGGAATTTCGAGGAGACAAGTACTCTGCCAGAGACTCCCCTAGACGCTCCACCACCACAAAGGCCGGACACAGACGCCTTCCCCAGTGCCAATATTCCAGCCAAATCTCCGCCTCGCGCTGGCCCACATCCCCACCGGAGAAAGAGCTCTGGATCAACATCTATGTCCCGACGCAGAAGTGAAGGTCACGAAGCTCGCGAGAGCTCTGCAAACCAAAATATGAGAACAGATCCGCAGAGCTTCAAAGTTCGCTTCGCCCTCAGAGGCCATCTTGATGTCGTACGTTCTGTGATTTTCACTGGAGGCGGCAGTCCCTCTGAACCTGAGATTTGCACAGCTGGGGACGATGGAATGATTAAAAGATGGATCATACCTGCAAGCTATGTCGGCCAACATGGTATGAGCAGTGACTTGGATATCCAGAGCTACTTCTCACACCGAGGTCATGAAGGCGTCGTGACATCACTTTCAGCATGTCCCGCATCTGCCACTTTCTCCACCGGAGGCCGGGTGTCCGGAGATGGGTGGATATTTTCGGGTGGGCAGGACGCAACAGTGCGCGTGTGGGAAAGAGGACGAGTTGACCCAAAAGCGACACTTGATGGTCATACGGACGCTGTTTGGACTGTCTGTGTACTACCTGCGACTTCCGCCTCCGTGTTCAGCCAAGACTGCAATAACTTCGGCGGTCCTGATCGGATACTCCTTGCTTCAGGATCAGCTGATGGAACCGTTAAAATTTGGGCTGTAAGTGCTCCTCCACAGCTTGTCTCACCACAAACAGGGTCGAGGCGGGGAATTGGTGGTAGCCGGAGACACTCAGTGACCTCGGGCTCGAATTTTCCTTCGTCCCCCCAACCAAGTGTGGCGACTACTACTCCGTTCCACCACATGCTCGTCCACACTATTGAGCGGGCAACACATCCATCACCGACTTGTATTAGCCCCCTCTCCATCACAGGGGAAACATTTGTTGTCTCTTACTCTGATACCTCCATCCTTATCTTTGATACTCGGACAGGAGAGGAAATCATAGGTATGGCAAGTGGTGAAACCTATGATGGAACCCCGGCAACCAGTGTAAACTCTGTCGTAGCGACATCCGTAGGGTTAGAAGGAACGATGAGCATGGACTCTGGTCGGGGAGTATCTGAGGATGAGAGTGTCGTTCACGGTGCCACGGGTTCAAGTGGTGGTGGTGGCGTAGAAGGTGTAGTCATCAGCGGGCACGAGGATCAGTTCATCCGGTTCTTCGATGCGAACAGCGGTAAGTGGTCCTTCTGCTATGAGGCATCGTTCCTCGCACAGCTCTTCCACCCACAGCACATAAATTGACAGCTTTCAGGCCAGTGCACTTATAGCATGCTCGCTCACCCTTCTGCCATATCATCCCTTTCGCTTAGCAAAGACGGCCGCGAAGCAGTGTCGGCTGGACACGACGCTTCGATCCGATTCTGGTCGCTTGAGAAACGTATATGCACCCAGGAGCTCACAAGTCATCGAATCATGCGAGGTGAGGGCGTCTGCAGTGTTGTTTGGAGTCAGGATGGACGATTGGTTGTCTCGGCAGGTGGCGATGGCGTAGTCAAAGTCTTTGCAAGATAGTCAGCGTTGGAAAATAACACAGGCAGGGAAAACGACCATAAGACCCCATCGTTATCGACGAAGATGTTACATGCAACTACCGTTGAGAGACAACTGTCCATCTCGTCGAGGAAAAATCAGGGTATCGCTACACAAAAGAGGTTTTTCCCTATTTCCATTCTTGTATGATCCTTCTCTTTCACTTTAGCCTTTCACACAGCTGTGTACTCCCTGCATTTTGTGGTTTCGAAAATGCATCCACCCGCTGGTTCCACTCAGACCTTTTTTTTTTGGCATTGCAGACTTGGAGCAAAGATGCACATGCTGGATTTGCCTTCCGGCTGTACTTCTTGTACTATAAACGGCGAGCATGGCGGCAAGAGACAGGTGAAGTCTCGCATGGGGTTTTGGAGTGCGATGCTTGTGCTCTCCAGAAGATGTAGCTAAACACAGAATAATTCTTGAGAAGCTGCGGCTATATCATGTGTACCTACGGTGGCTATGTTTTTTTAGACCAGATCGGAGTTCCCATATATTTATAAAAGCTGATGTCGTAGCTTACCAGCTCAGGAGGACTAGGGCTTGTGCCAGATCTAGCTCCCTTCGAGACTTGACCAACCTGTAACCAACTACCAAAATTGTGGACGCTTAGGGCTGCTCGAAGAGCGTTCGAGGTCATCCAAGCAAGCACTTTGAATAATGCTATCCCGACTGTATCTAGAGAATTTCCAGACAGGTGTTGGTCTTAATCATATTGGGACTTTAGAGGGGGGTTGACCACCCCCCTCGGTGAATACACGGATATTCCCCACGGTTAAGTTTGGTGTCGTTTCTTCATTAACAAATTATTGGGGTGCCAAGACCCTGGAGGCTTTCTGGCAGGATTTTGATTTCCCTGATCGTCCTGATCATATTAACAGGCTCCTAGGAAAATTAGATCCTAATTCTCCTAATTCCACTAAAAGAATCTTTAGATAAATAAAATTCTAAAGTTTCTATCTTGCTTAAAACCCTACTTAAGCTTTAGTAAGCCCCTATTATATTAGTAAATTATATATACTTCTTAGTAGTACTAATAGGCTCCTAATAGATTCTATTAAGACTGTTAGGAGCTCTAGGAGATACTTATACTCGGCTTTCTATTAAAAGCCTACAAATACTACTAAGACCCCTATGTTATCTAAGCTAGGGCCCGTGGCTTCTCATTAAATATCACCCAGCTCTTATCTTATAAATCCGACGCTTCGCAGAAGATTTAGGGGCAATGCACGGGCTGCATACAACTCCTGCGAACTCCTAGACTAATCAGAGCCGTGAACTAGTTTCAGCCCCCAACGCACCCCTATCACCAGCAAATCTTCTACGAAGCGTCGAAGAGCTTATAGGCCTCGTTTTAGTATAAACAAAATTTAAAAATCAAATTATATATATTTCTACGAGCGACGTCCTAACTATAAGACCTATTATATATTTTATTAATGCACTCTTTAGGTAATTATGTCAGGTGACGAAGTCATCTCGCTTATATATACAAGGGGGTCACGGCCCTCCCTGCTAGTATGTTATCAAAATAAGCGAACCTTTGCAAAATGGTTGGGCTGTATTATTCTGCTAGCACACTAGCAGGGAGGGCCGTCTGACCCGTTCGTGTTACCCCCTTGTATTGTTCCGCACAGCCGTGCCTGGCATCTTGCCAGTCACTCGCTTACCTTTTGTAGGTTTGTGTGTGGCTGAGTGGTGCGGAGCTTGTCATCTCACAAATTATATCTATATATTTATAGATTATAACCACCTACTAAGAATACTAAGGGGCGAGATATATCGTTATAGAATATAAGTTAGATTTTAAAACGCATCTTCGTAGGACCGACTACCTATATCTAACTTCTTATAAAATAGAGCTACGATATCGCCGCAACGTAGGGGTGATAGAGAAGATAAAGAGCTTTTAGCTCGTAGTATTTTAGTAATAATTAGACGTAGGGAAGTACATAAGGTATAGTAGTGAAGTAAGATTACGATAAAATTGCGGCAAAATACTGACTGAATGCGACCGACTGCCCATGTCTAATATTTTATATAATATAGCCACAACGTCGGTTTTTAATATAATAGATAGAGAAGCTAAAAAGCTTCTACCTTATAGTATTTTTATAATAACTGGACGTTATAAAAGGGTCGAGCAGTAAAAGAGGTAATTTTTAGTGTATTTTAACGCTCCGTTACTAGGCCTATAAGCTCTTAGACTCCCTAGCTCCGCATGTTGAAATACTAGAGCGATCTACGCCACCACAACATCAAGAAATTTGGAAGTTTTAGGTAGTTAAAGCATAAGACAACGCCTCTCCTACTTGGGTGTTTAGTCCAAACCTGGGGCCAATGCAACAATGCTGAATTGGAGCTCTCCTGCTGTTTGCGCCAGAAATCTCCGCACTCCAGCCTGCAAAGCCTTCTCGCTAAGTGCATCGTCGTCTATTCCAAGCTCGCCCCGATCTAAGGGACCTTTCCATCCTCCATCCATCTCCCAAAGGTGACCATCTTTACCCTTTACAAACGTGAGGAAGTGTTGATGATTTTCTTCCTCGGGAGCAGGCGCCGTTGTATCACCCATTTGAGCTGCGGACGAGTGAGCGGATTCCAGTGCCTGCGAGTGGTACAAGACCTCTGCACGAGCGAGGGGTTTCAGTGGTATCGCATCCTGTAAGATCTTTTCTAGATCGGAACCAGATTGGATATACTCCCTTGCGCCATTCGAGACAGCATGAAGGAGCCCAATGAGTCCACATGCGTGTCCGATTGTTTGCTTGAACCAAATTACTGGCTCCATATCCCCGGAGCCATCATACTCCGGCATGCTTCCATCATCGCTTTCCCTTGTCTTATGGTACGTGTCAGAGGGGCAGATAAAGATGAGGGCGTACACCGGACGGGGAATGAATGCCAAGAGCTCTGGGTCATCTATGCTATAGATATCGTAAAACCCAAGCTCAGGGGAGGCACCAAGCTGATGAATTAGGTGAGAGAAAACTTCTGGGTTGTTCTCTGGACAACAAGTTAGAAAGGATAATAGTGAGTAGTGATAGAAAGGCGAGTTCTCAGCTAAAACTAACCTAGAGGTACGAAAGTCTTCCTCTTGCCTGGAACGCTAGCAATCCCTGGATCAGCCATGGTACAAAGAGAATGTTCAAGTGAAGAACAACGGCATATTGGCGTTTTACATATTATGTATACGCGCAGTTTCAGGCTACCACTAGGGTGCCGAAGTCATCGCGCGTTATCGATACGAGAGAAATTCAAGGTTGCCAGGGTTGTCACGTGGCTATTGCACAGTGCAAACCATGGATGGGTACTAGGATACTGATGCTAGATACAGCTTTGTGCATAGAGGACCTTGCAAACTGAGTGATTAAATAGAGAAGGAGGCGACCTCTTTTGATGTGACTTTATCTTTCATAATTTCATTCTTCAAAATCCAATCACAACCGTTACCATTTCCATTCTGTTCGTAAAAGCACGGAATCGTGCAGCGAACCTCTAGCAGCCCTTAAATCCTTGTTTAGTCAGTGGTCAACTTGCATCTGCAATGCAACGTGCTGCTGTTGCTGGAGGCTCGCTAGTCTAAGAGTACAAAAGTCCAGCTTCGACGACTTAGATATCGTGGGAAGTACTCTCAAAGTTGATGTAAAGCTGCTATATATAAAATATCAAGCTTTAATTGTTGACACGACTGTAGCCAGAGCCTTTAAATTGGTAAATCCTACCTTATGGCTATACTGCCCTAACCAGTTGTTGATAATAAGCGTAGCACGGCAACGTCGCTCGCTTCACCTGCGACTGGTTATCGCTACGAAAATTGCAGAAGATACCACGCTTATAAGGATGGACGTAAGTTCTATCTATCAATGGCATGAGACTGGGAAATTAAGGGTCTGAAGAATACTATTTACCGAATGATGAAGTGGGTTTTTTCCTTGCCTGAAGAAGTCATAAAGGTACTGACGGTCGAGCTTAATGACCATAACAGGAAATAGACCGTCTTGGTATGCAATTCAGCTGCAGATTTTGGAGGGACTGAGAAAGCTGAGAGAACTTAGAATTACAACATCGAATATGGTATATCACGCTCAACGGAAGGAAACACCTCGCACCGATTCCTAAATCTATAACCGATGTTCTAGATGTGGGTGTGGGACGGGCTGCTGGGCTATAGACTTTACAACGGTGTACCCCTCTGCGGAAGTTACCGGTACAGGCTTGAGGTATCATTCCCTATTGCAGTAACGATTTAATTATGCCGACAACGAGCGGCCCAACACAGCCAGCTAATGTTCCGCCTAACTGCACCTTCTTGGTAGATGATGCAACGGCCGACTAGGCTTTCCCAAAGAAATTTGACTGCATCTACGTTCGCATGACATCGATTGGTATAAAAGATTGGCTACATTTCTTTAACGAGTGTTTCAAGAGCCTGAGACCAGGTGGTTAGGTGGAAATGCAGGAGTGGAGTGCTCCATTTGGATGTGACGATGGTGCGGCGCCTCTGGATGCTCCTTTTATGAGGTGGGGATTGAATGGGAAAGGTGTTGTAGCCAAAACAGGCCTTGATGTCCGAAGTCGCCAAAAAGTTCCCAAGCTGTTTAGAGCAGGGTGAATTTGTCAACGTCCAAGAAACAAAAACAAAATGGCCACTTGGGCCATGGCCAAAAGGCAAGCGCGAAAAGTAGATTGGAGGGCTGTTCTTGAAAGATATGCTGGAGGCGGTGCGTGGTGCCAGCATTGGACTATATACAAGAGTGCTTGGTTGGACAGAAGAGGCTGTTGATGGATGGCTAGAAGAAGTTATAAAAGACATGCTGGATATTAAAAAACATACCTATATGCCAAATGAAGTGCTAGTAGGACTACTAGTTGTGATTGATATACTAACGTTGCTCAAAGACATCTAGAAGCCAGAAAACCACAGTAAATAAGACAACCATTCTTCAAGAAGTGTAGATGATATGGTACGGATAGTAATGCCATTGTCAACAAATTCCACAGCAATGCAGGGTTTGCGAGGGGTCACAAGGCTTATATCTCTTTACCGTAACTTTGCGATTTCTTCATCTAATTCTAGAGCCACTGTCCCCTAACAAATCCTATAGGTGAGATCCAAACAGCCGATAGAGGAATAATGAAGTACTCCCCTGAATTTTTGCAATCAGGTCGTGTCCGGATAGAGAGGAGGTTGATCCCTTTTATAGGAAATTGTGTGGCTTGTAGAGATTACCTTTGCAGAACATAGGCATATAGTACACATCGCCGAGAGTTTTTGATCTAGGGAGTGCTGTAAACCGAGCATCAGTTTACGGCCTGCTTATAACCCTAACGCTTCCCGGACCAAGCTCATTGTGGCGTTAGCATTCGCAGAAGCCTTGTGGGAGCCTTCATCGCTAATATCGCCAAGTAAGTGAGCATCTGCTCGCATAAGCTCCTCATACTTCATCCGAACACTATCAAGCTGTTCGTTCACAGTGTCGATGACTTTCTCTTTTAGAGCTCGCAGCGATAGGTCACGGCAGTCATGTGCTAACGCTTCACAAGAGTCTGCGAGAGTCTCGTCTAAATGATACATAATATGTATTAAGTTAGACACTCCGGGCCGGTTCGCAGGGTCATAGGTCACGCCGACTATTGAATCAGTTAGAGCAGAATTTATCTTCTGCGATATTTCATCCCGAGAGTCAGTGATAAGAATCCTGGACTTGGGGTCTTCGTGAGACTTCGACATTTTCAGGTGAGGTCTAGTAAGGGACATGACACGTCTTGCGGGGGCTGCATCGAGTTAGCGCGAAAGGCATGGGGGGAGAAGGGAACGTACACAGTATGGTCTCTGGTGGCACGAGAACATGTTGAAAGTTGTGATTGAAGCCATTGGCACACTCTCGGGCGAATTCAAGGTGCTGACTTTGGTCTGCCCCGACAGGTACATGAGTAGCTCTTTAATTCATTAGATGAGAAATGAGACAAATTCACGGCAAGAACCAGACTCACCGGTGTACTAGAATATCTGCTGCTTGTAGGGCCGGGTAGGAGAACAGGCCAAGTTTAAGCTTGGTTCTGGTGGACGGGTCAAGGAGTGAGGAACTTTCTGGAAGGGCTAATTTACTCTGCATGTACGTGAGCTTTTGAATTCGCTTTAAATAATACCATTGTATACCTTCCATTGGGTCATTCGGGACAGATAGCCCATGGACGCATAGCAGCTGAGTATCCACATCAATTCAGAGTGAGCCGCCACGTCAGACTGGTAGAAAATGATAGAGCGTTTTGGATCCAAGCCGACTGCCAAAAGGGACGCAAGCATTTCTCTACGCCATTGCCGCAGCTGCACTGGATCCTGGCGAACTGTAATAGCATGTAGGTCGACTACTGAGTAGAGGATGGTGGCATCCGATGGTGCTTCATTTTGAAGCTTGACCCATTGGCGCAGCGCGCCCAGATAGTTGCCCAGGTGTGGCACACCGGTTGGCTGGATACCAGAGAATATTACTTGAGGCCGTGCAGGTGCTATAGACGAGCTGTGGCGGAGATGCAGCGAACGAGTGGAGAAGTTGGTAGTCGGTATGGCAGTCGAAGCTGCTCGTGGAATCGGGCGCAGCATCTTAATAATTTTCTATGAATATCCAAGTGGCCGAAAACGTTTCCCAGATGGCTTCGTCATTTGCACGAGCCACAGCCACAACCAGACTACGTCGTCTTCCACCATAACCACCCCATACACAGCTTTCTTGCGGATTTGATCTGCCTGCATAGGTACTGTCACTATCCTGATAATTACAGTCAAAAAACGCCTACATCTTAAGAAGCAAGGTCTCAGTTCTGATATTTTTGGGCCCAACTCCCGCATCTGACACAGACCATTGCCATCATGTCGTGGACAGGTCGGTTTTCCTCTCACCCATATGGCTAATGGCTAATGCTGGAGCCGTAGGCTTCAAGAAGGGTGTAAACCGCGCTACTACTCAGGTGTTGATGAAGACCGGCCAGGTCGAGAGAACCAACGACCGCGACTTCGAAACGGAGCACAGGTATTAAGCCCGCGGCTGATCAAGGTCGACACTACTGCTGAACCTATACACTCTAGGCGTTTTCGGACAATGGAGGCTGCTGCAAACAAACTACAGAAAGAAGCCAAAGGCTATCTTGATTCTCTCAGAGGTTAGCCAGCTGTTCCACATCCTTTTTACGATTATATCACTGACTTGTTCTTGCAGCCATGACTGCCTCCCAAATGCGCATCGCGGAAACAATAGATGCATTCTATGGGGATGCCGGCGCGAAGGACGGCGTCAGCCGGAGCTACAAACAAGCAGTCACAGATCTTGATGCCGAGACAATAAAGGCTCTCGATGGACCATATCGGTATGTTTCTTCACTAGAACAACTAATTTTCCTACGCTAAAATTTTGGCAGCACAACTGTTTTGGACCCAATACAGAGATTCTGCTCATATTTCCCCGATATCAACGCCTGTATTGCTCCCGCCCCGAACGCTTTCTCCTTATGCGCTGACCTCGCTCAGGTATAACAAAGAGAGAGCACAAGCAAATGGACTACGACAGGATGCGTGCACAGGTCAAGAAACTGACTGACAAGCCTGATAAGGACGTAACAAAACTGCCACGAGCCGAAAAGGATGAACAGCTAGCCAAAGCAGCTTATGATCAACTAAATGAGACTTTGACTACCGAATTACCCCAACTCATCGACCTCCGCGTCCCATACCTTGACCCAAGTTTTGAGGCCCTTGTTAAAATACAATTAAGATTCTGCGCAGAAGCATACTCGAGAATGGCCCAGGTGCAGCAGTATTTAGATGCTGATACTAGAGACCAGTATGCCCAGGGCCAGTTAGATGCTAGAGTTGAAGAGGTACTACAAGAAATTCGAGATTTGAGTATTGCTGGCACTGTGTAGGTGGGTGGTCTAGCTGATGGGTGTGTTTACGTTATTGTTTTATCGGTCCGTATGCTTTATTGCTCTACGGCCTTGTATTGTCTGAATATGAATTTTCTGGAGGGTGTTCAAGGCGTTTAAGCCGTCCCAGAGACCCTGTTCACAACATATCATGACACACGTCGGATTGAATCAGCTTCAGCATTCAAGAGAGATCACACCAAGTACCAATGTGTTCTGTGAAGCGTCCAAAAGATGGTAAACTAGGAGGGGGAACGATAAATACCGTTATTTAAGGCTATTCGTAGCTTATGTGACATGACAGATTTGGAAAGATGCTTGGCTGGAGACTATGCTGAAGACGCCAAATAGAAGTGGAATACCAATGCTTCCCAGGAACGCCAGTGAAATGCAAAAGATCGCACTGTGCGCTGATGCCGAGCCCGAAAGAAATCCTGGCCACCGACGCCGCGCTTCCAGACAATAACAGGAATGGAGAGTTTCGTAGAGGGGAAAGACATGTCTCCGCTTATCGACCTCGAACCAATAATTATCGGTGTGAAAGAGCCTAAGCCAAATCTACTAAAACCGTATGGGACGGTTCTTGCTATTCAGACGTCATAGCTCTTCTTCCTCTTCCTCTTCCTCTTCCTCTTCTCCACTCGCTGTGTCCGATTCCATATCCTCATCTTGATCCTCCATCTCCGAGTCGCTTCCTCCAAAACTCTCGATGTCTGAGTCCTCCCAGCTCATAGTATACTCGTCATCCTCTTTTGCCGTCTTAAATGCTGTTTCGTGCGTTGGGATAACGTAACCAGGCGGAATATCTTGCTTGCTAGCTTCGAGATCATTCCTAACCATTTCCTTATACTGTGGGAGATTCTTGCGCAGCATGACGCCCGCATCAACGTTGGCTGGAGAGGACACTTCGGCATCATCAAGCAATGAGAGTACGGAAATCAAAACGGATTCTACGCGCTGAACCGGTGACCAGCGTTCCGCTGGTAGCTCACCAGACATTTCATCTTCGCCAGGAGCATGTAAGATGGAGATGCAAAGGCGACCGTCGGGATAAATGTTTGGGTGGTAAAGAGGACGCAAGAATTTGAAGTCTAAATGCAGGAAATATCAGTCACAGAACTCCATGTGGTAGAATGCTGTGGTGGAAGGTTTTATTACCAGGCGGGCTATATGGATAATTCTTAGGGAATGACATCTTGGCTTTTAGGTAGCCCCCGTAGTAGAGAGAGTCAGGGTTCAGGACGATTAACGCAACGCTCCACTCGAAGACGTTGTCATTGATAAGCTGGTCACAGCGAGTTAGACAGATATTTAGAGTAGAAATCGCTCACCAAGCATGTTATGAAACTGCGGCAACACTCCAAGGAACTCACCTCGACGTTAGTCCATGGTTCCTTTGAGAGCGCTTTAAACTCGTTCATTAACAGCCGTTCGGCCATATCGAGTTATGAATGTGTGGAGATTAAGGTTGAAGGACTCGAAGAACTCGAAGGACAGCAGTATAAGATACCGGAGACGGGATTCCAGGCAAGTCAGTGTTCGGTGAGGCTATGATTCAGCGTCTAGTACGCACGGCGAAGCCGTCAGTGACAGCGCAGGCGGGGCGTGACCAACAGGGTAGCGTTCGCTTGATCGTCAAGCGGCGAGAAATAAGGCTGAACCGAGCTAGCGAGATGGCGAGATGGGAAAGTTCTGGAGCGCTTTGGCAGATTTGCGGCGATAAAAAGGTAGAAGAGCGTTGAAGCAACTAGGCAGTGAGCGAAAACGTTGAGCAAGTGAATTTGAACTCTGCCAAGAGAATTTATTCGCTGTGGTATCGACGTGTTGCTTTTTGTTAGCACCTCAGTTCCATAAAGTTTCTTTTAGAAAGTCGGAGACTTCCACTGCGATTGTGACGTATTCTGTTCTCCAACAATGTGGGATTTCTTATACCGGTGGTACAAGTGGTGAGAACCACTGAACTACGGAATGGCCACGTCGAATAGGTAATCGAAAATGATGAAATCGAGGGGTCGCCAACGCATCGAGGCCACCCATGGACATCTTAGCGCCCATCACACGAAATATTGCCTTCTCCTACCCGTTCCGATCTACGCCCTGTTCCTTCTTTGGGAAAGAAACTCACAATAGCCTAAAATCCAGCCTATCGTATCAATAATTCCCCTTGATTTTTGAACCCTCGAATTCAAGCCCACGATGAGTCTGTCAGCCCCGAGCGCTTTGTACTCGGTTTTGGTTACGATGCTAATTAGAGACCTTTGAGGATTTGGGAAGTGCCCAACAACGAAGTAGGCACCCAAGTATTCGTTTCTTGAATTATTTTAGCAGATTGACGGCGGGTCGTGAAGCATCCTCACCGTTGATTGAAAAATTACTCTGCAGCGGCTTATTTCTTCCCACCATTGCAATTTGGGCAAAAGTGAACCATGCTTGAGCTGCTTACTCTTCTTATCCACAGCAATGCTCTTAGCCGGTGGCGCCATACTTACTGCTTATATATTATTTCGAAATTGGTGTAACAAACAGGCAGAAATTTATTTTTTGGGGGAAGCTCTAAAGTTTTATATTACCGCCTTAATGTCAGGGTGCGGTTCTTATAAATCAACTTTCTAACTCTCTGCTCATTCTACCTCTAGACACCTCGGCAGACAACCAGGCTCCAATGCCCAGCAGATTGCACATTAATTTTGCACAGATAGGCATGCAAGATGTGTTCTATCCCTTAACCCGTTGATTCTATATCGATAAGGATTAGCCAATAGGAGGCCCTCATTCGAACTTTCGTGATGAGAACTGCAGCAACCGTGAGGTTATTCAAATTGCCTGTAGATAGCTATCTAGGCCTAGTCCTTAGAGTTGAGCTTTTGGTGCGAGGATCCTTCCATTTCACATAGTCGATGTCATTGGATGTTCTAGGAATTTTCTGCCATTGATTTGGGTGTAAATTGCTAGCTAATTCATGCTCTGTTGATGCCTCGAGTACACGGTATTCCTGCACGGTCCTCAAGCTGGCCTCAGCGTTGCGCCTCAACAGGTTAAGGGATAAGATGCCGAGTGGTTACGGTAAGACTTTGCGTATTCAGGTAATGTCTCTAGAAAGAGTAGTGTCTCCAATCCAACATAGCTTCGTCAAATTATACTCGGAACTATGTGACTCAATGGGCCAGAGGAGAAAAAAACACATGAGCAACAACTGGTAACCTCAAGAAGGGAGCGCTATTGCGATCGAACGAGAGTACGGGGACTAGGAGCCGCGGATCGGATACAGAGCAACCGGTTAGTGAACCAATAGAAATAAATCATGGGGTTGTCTGGATAGGCCGTAGACTACTTCGTATATATAGGGGAAAAGTAATATTAATAGGAAAAACCCCTAGTATATTTAGGGGGAAGAAAAACCATATAAGCCACCTTAGTAGGATTAAAAAAGCTCCATTTAACCGTCTCCGCATATAGCTACGGCCCTAAACAGCTGCTTAGTAGCTACGTCCTAATCTCCGTTAAATCTTAGATTTCCTTAGTAACCGCTACTTTCGTCTTTTAGCTTATCTATAGCTAGGATTTACTACGTCATAGCTAGGCCTTACTATATACCTATAGTACTTTCCTATACCCTAATTATCTCCTATTCGTACTATCTCTTATAGACTATTATTTACTATATATGTCCTATCTCCTCCCCCAAAGCTTATTAAAGGCGTAAAAGGGATTTTTCTGTAACTATAATACTAAAAGGTAAGCGGGATATTATATACTGGGTATCTTTTATCCCTTAACCCGCTGGCGTCCAACGGAGTAAGTGGTCCGTGCAGAACACCAAATCTAAACTAGGCGAAAAGTCGGGTGCGTTGATCTAATTGGCTAATTTCAGCGGGTTAAGGGATACCTAGGCCCTAGTTACTAGGCCCTCTCTAGAGGGGACTAATCAGTAGAGAGGAGATCGTAAAACCGTATAGTTGCTATCTAGGCTGCTAGGTGGTATTAGTGCTCTTATCAATATTGATTTAATATTCAATATGGAATATAGTACGTAGTAAGCATAGTGTTTTAATTGAAGGCGGGCTCCTCCCCTCCCCGGTCTCCAGTTTTCCTGAAGTTTAACATACAGGATCCTAATCGCATGGCCACATCCGACTGTGAGCCCTGCACTCAACTGTAAGCCGGGTATCAATATGAGAATAGCTTACTCAAATTGTAGAGTCAAAATAGCTATCTTACAAGAAATTAAATCCGAGCCATCTAAATCGCTAGAATTCTCATGGGGCATCTGTTATACTTTGCAGTTCATGTGCATCCCCCTGAATGCTAGTGGCTGATGCATTCCCAAAATCTTAATTGAAACATGGATTGGACGATAAATCAATCAGATTCCGAATCGTTGTTCATATCTCCATCGCTTTTATTTCCACGAGTTGCGGCCTCCATCATTGACACATCACCTTCTCCACTCGAAGCTGCGAGGCCGTCGGCGGTTATTGTATCATCTTCATCTTCATCGTCATCCTCATTAATAACTCGGGCTGTTTTACGTGGCCTTGCGATTTGGTTCCCCTGGCTGGCTGCGTCGGTATTGCTCTTCGTGATGTGCTTTGTATTTCCATCATGTGTTGATTTGGCGTCACCTTCGCTGTCGCTGTCGACAATAAGCTCGTCGGACTTGAATTTACCGACATTCTTGGATTTCCTCTCTAGTTTCCTCTTCTTTTGCCGAGGGCGGTCATCTCCCGATGACCCTGGGGATTCGGATGTCACAATGCTTCTTTGCCTTGATCTGCGGCCGCCACTATCGGTATCGCGACCCTCAGTATCGGAGTCTGTGGCTTCTCCTTTCTTCTTCCTCTTGCCACGACCTTTCGCCTTTGCACTTCTCTCCCCGCGCCGTGTCTCATCCTGAGCGACGAATTCCTGGCGCCTTCTTTCCTCTTCCGCTCGTTTCTCAATGTACTCTCGGTCCTTTTCTTCCATTTTTTGCCTTCCCTCTGCGATCTTTCGTTTCTGTTCAATTGCGGCTTCTTCTGCCTTGCGTTTTTCCACTTCTCGCCTCTTCATTTCTGCTTCTCGCATATCGCGCGCTTGTTGGAGCCTAGCCGCATTCTTTTCGTCATACTCCCGTTGATTCTGGATGGCACGTTCGAGCTGGCGTCTCATGGTATTTCTACCCATGTTCGCGCGTTGTTCGATGTCATTTTTGGGGAACGGAGGATTTGGAGACCGAGCAATAGCACTAAACGACTCTATTGCATCATCTAAGCCAGTTGCCGCAGCTTCGACTTCGGCTAGTGTTCGTTGTGCTTCTGGTAATGTGTAGATTAGCTGCGCAATTTGTATTTGAACGAAGGCTACATTGAATTTGAAATGGATTTGTTCGGGGGCTACTTCAAGAGCCTGTATGAATAACAATAAGTAAGTTTGGGAAGTAACAGGTCAAAAACAATGGAGTGACGTACGCGCTGAGAGTATTCCAAGGACGTTTTCATTGCTTGGATGCTTTTCTCTTGTTTTCCCCGTAGAAGCCAGACCCGACCGAGACATGCTAGAATTTGTGGGTCGCGGGCCCGGTCCTTGGCCAACGCTGCTTCGTACTATAGATTGTTAGCTCCAAATTATCCGAGACCATTGATACATGTACGAACATTCTCAATGGCACGAGAATACTGCTTAATTTCGCAGTAGGCATGCCCGAGGTTAATAAAGACGCTGGCATCCTTCATCGTTTCACGAACTTTGGTAAATATCTGGACAGCAGTTGCGAAGTCCTTCTTGTCTTCCACCAGGGCGATTGCAATACCTTGAGCTGCATAGGCATTCCGCGGATCCAATTGGAGTGCTTTGTCAAAAAATTCAACGGCTTTCTCGTACATCTTCCGACGTTTATCCTTGTCTTGCTCCGTATCTCTTCGCATCTCGCGGGCAATTGCAAGCCAGATGTTGCCCATGCCAGTCAGTGAATAACGGTCATGCTTATCGTAGTGTTGTAGAGTGTGTTTGTAGTGTCTTTGCTCCTGGTCTTCTGCAATGTTCGCGGTCCGCTTTTTAGCTTTGCTGAGATACCAACCATAAAGCGAACGGACCTCAAGGTTAGCGGGCTCGGCCTGGTAGAGTTTTTGCACAGCTTTGGGACCTTCTTCGGTCGGACTCTGGCGTAGTGCAATATACGCTAGTCTGGTGATCGCATCGGTATAGTCGCTATGACGGTCGAGGAGACCTTCGTAGACTCTTCTTGCTTCGTCAAGCATTCCTTCTGCTTCGTACGTACGAGCCAAGTTATAGCTAATCGTCGTAACAAGGGCATCCGTATCAATTGACTGGTCTTTTTCACCTACTTTAACGCAGGCATTAAGCGCTGTCTGAAACAGCTCGCGAGCCTGACTGTACTTCTCAGATTGATATTGAAAACAGCCCATGTTATTTAGAAGCTGCGGGGGGAGAAATTCGCGCAAAGCTGCTCTGAGAGCCGTCTCATCCTCTAGATCTTGGGGGTGATCATCCTCGGGAATCTCGTCCAGTTCCATCTGCTCTACTTGCTCCAAACATTTCAGGCTTTTGTCTGGATGATCAGTCTCATAGAGCCGAGCAAGATTGAGCAGGACTGATGGGTCGGGCGTGACTTTTTTATTCGAGTCTTGCCATGCTATGCGTACAGACTCTAAAAGAGTGATAGCTTTCTTTAATTCATTCGATTTGTCTTCCTTGGACTTTGCGGTTTGCGCAGTAAAAACGTCCTCTGCGTATAATGTTCCAAGCAAAGTCTGTGCTTCAACGCTCTTTGTTTGCTGGCTGAGCTTTTCTAGACGGAATTTAGCACCATCGAAGTCTTGCATAAGCACCTTGATCTGCGCGGCCCCGAATTTTGCCGGAATATAGCCCCGGTCGTCACCCCCTCTAGCTTGGTCAGCTTTCAAGTAGTAGTCATTTGCCTTGGAAAGTTCGTCGTTGTAATGCTCCTTCCGTGCCAGCAAATACCAACCGTCGCTTGCAATAGCATTAACGTCAGTAAGCTCAATAGCTCTTCGTGCAAGAGATTCTACCCTGTCCATCCCTTTCCTCATCAGATAATAACCACCAAAGGTAGCACATGTGAGAGGAAGCTTGTCGTCTAATTTAAAAGCCGGAACAGTGTATTGGGTCATTGATTTCTTGTAAACGTCGGCGAATTCTGGGTCGGATGTGGAATATTGGGAGCTTAAGTGCAGGTTATACAGCCCTAGCAGAATGAGTGCGATTTTCGATTTGGGGTTCTATGAATGATATTAGTTGAAATCCAAACTTGTAAAGTTCACCGTTGTACCAGTTCCAAGGCTCGTTGCCAAGCAATTTGAGCATCATCCTTGTATCCAAGCTGCCAGAAGCAACAACCAATACCAATGCGAGGATCCGGGTCTATAACATCTGGAGCGCGCTCAAGTATAATTTGATATGTTTTCAAAGCATCTGCGAACTTTCCCATCGAGTAGTGCACTCTTGCTTTCCCCATCAAAGCCATTATGTTCTTCCCGTTGGATGCTCGAAGCGCGTCTTCAAAGCATTTGGCTGCTTGTTTCAAGGTGTCCATCCGTTCAGAGCTGACATGGGACCCGGAACTCAATTTTGATGGGGGCTGCAGTGAGGCGCGTAATAAATAGAGCACGCCACGAGCCAGGAAGAGTGGAGGATACGAGGGACTTATTCGGGAAGCATCATTCAATACGCTTGTTGCAGCTTGAATATAGAAATCTTTTGTCCTGGCTTCTGAGGGTAGTTGTCCATCTGATTTTAATCAGCACTTTTTTTCACAGCTCGCTAAGAGTACCACGGGATTACTGGATACATACCTGGCTTGACCCGAGGTGCTTCACGGCACTTCAGAAGGTATAGCCAACACAGGCCATTCAATATGCTGAGTCTATCGTCGGCTCTTCCTCTTGCTAGGGCACTTAAAGCCTTGGTCAAGACCTCGATGGCGACATCGGGCTTCCGCTGTTTTGCATAGCCAAGGGCTACGACCATCCACATGCTTTTCGCTGCATCCTCGTTCTCCAACAATGTGCAGAGCTCCGTTGGATCATCCTGAATATCATCGTCTAAGGAAATTTCGACATCGATTGGCCCATCAACCTCTGCGACAGCAACAGAGATGGCTTTCGGCACATCAGAGAATCGAGAAGGATGGGTGGAGATGTTTGAGTTGCTATGGCCGTTGATACCGTTCGGCGCGCTATCGCGCATTGCGGCCATGTTGAAGTAGTTCTGGGTACTCACGCTGTGGGAACGATGGCTAAGCGCGCTTCACCGTGGTAAGCGCTATGACGTGGAGTGCGAATAGTCCATCTCTGGATCCAATAAGTTGGATGTAAGGCGCGAAGAAAAAAAAGAAGCGAAGAATAGAAGTTTCCCAGGTTAGCATATGAAGTCGCGCCTCGAACCCCAAAGGGCCAAGGCTAATGGATAAACTTTGAAGCGGCATCTCTAAACCGACCACACCTTACCTCAGCAAGCTCAGACCATAGAATCAATTAGCGGATATCGCTAACCTTTTTTGTCAAAAAGTTGATTCTATGGTTTGAGAGACTTTTCTAGCGTTTCTTAAGCGATCAGACTTTGTTTGTATATAGAGCAGTTACAGTACTAGGAAAAAAGTCTCCGCGTCTAAGCGATTTTACACCAAAACTCACCATATTCGCAGCATAATTACTATTACTTTAAATTATAAAATTTATTTTAAAAAAAAAAATTTAATTAAAAATAGGTAGTATTTTTAAAAATCTACTTACCTAGATTTTTATTTAATAAAGAATTAGTTTTAAGAGGCGGAGGATGAATATAAGAGGCGGAGGATGAATACTGCAGGAATGGCAGAATATGGCAGAATTTTGCAGATGGCAACCTGGCAGAAGTTGGCAGAACTCTGGCAACCCGGCAGAATTCGGCAGAACTCATTAACCTGGCAGAATTTGGCAGAATTTAGCAACCTGATAGAAGTTGGCAGAATCTCGGTAACCTGGCAGAATCTGATAACCTAACAGAAGTTGGCAGAACTTTGGCAACCTGGCAGAATTTAACAGAATTTGGTAAACTAGTAGAATTTGGCAGAGGTTAATATCCTAATAGAACTTAACAAAACTTGGCAAGGTACAGAGCTGCGTACGTTAACGCAGATGCAAATGACGGAACCTTCTACACCACCACCAGCCTTATGGGCCACCGGCCCACGCCCTACCTAGATAACCGGAGCAGCCAGGAACGGAACCCAGGCCCTAGCTATACATCCCACCGGACAGACCCAGGAGTACGCATTAAGATGGCTTTTCTGTAGCGCCTCAAAGAGATGTTTACCCGTGCTTGGCAGTTACTAATCAGAAGAGAGGCTATATAGGCCGTATAACAAGCTATATAGGCCGTACAACAAGAGAAGGAGAGGTTTTATCCGGCCCTAGCGGTACGGTTCCCCTCTTATACATATATATATATACCTATATAGATCCGCTGCATGGACCCTAACGGGAGCCGCAACAGCGTAATTGAATATCATAACATATTATAAAGAATTAGTTTAGATAAATATACTTTAAAGTTAAGTATTATAAAATTTAAGCGAATTTATATATAAAATGCTCTTTTTTTGCTCTTCTCTAACTTTAAAGTATATTTATCTAAACTAATTCTTTATTAAATAAAAATCTAGGTAAGTAGATTTTTAGAAATACTACCTATTTTTAATTATTAATTTTTTTTAAAAAATAAATTTATAATTTAAAGTAATAGTAATTATGCTGCGAATATGGTGAGTTTTGGTGTAAAATCGCTTAGACGTGGAGACTTTTGTCCACTAACTGTACCTTTTTTTAACGAAATTAATCTACACCCCTATAGCAGTTATTATCTTAGAAATACCGTTAAGTTAATCCGCAGAAGCAGCTCTATAATCGATAAATATATCTACCCTATTAGTCCCTGTAATATTAAGTAGAAAGCGCCGCTAAATAGATAATATGTTAATAATTAAATTACTCACTCCTACTATAAATATAACATTAGTTAACCAGCGGACGCCTATTTATACGTCCGCGATACGGATATAAAAAAGCAATAGCCTTATTAACCTTACTTAGCTACTATGCCTTACTCTCTCCGCAAAGCGTAAGAAGCTAATTTTAAAGGTCCTATAGCTATCGCCCCTGGTCTATTCTATAACTCCTCTAAGTCTAATTATTTAACACCTAATATAGCCGCAGCTGTTTTATTACCTTATCTAACCTCTTCCCTCTCTACCTAGTAAGTTTTAGTAGCGGTATAGAGTAGATTTACTTAGATATCTATAACTTAGTAATTGGCGCGTAATAAGGTTTAAGTAGGTATTATTTATACTATACTTCCACTTAATTATAAATTGCTATAAGATTGCCGTAAGGTCTTATATGCCTACCCTTACTCCTATTTAAATGCCTTATATATATATACGCCTACGGTCCTCCTGCTTATAGCATAATTTCTACCCTAAAGAAATAGCGGGACGAATTTAAACTATTATAGAACTAGGTGTCTTGTCCTAAGGCCCTAACCTAGGCCCCCTATTCCCTATCTCCTATATCTAATAAGTGCGCTCAGCTTAGTAGTAGGGGTGCACTAAGCCCCTATACCGCTGCCAACAGTACTAAAATATAGCTGGGTAGATATAAGAGTATATATATTAGATCCCGCAAGAGTCGCGATAAATTTACAATTACTCTCTATTTTTTTTTTAGCTATATGGCGACGTGGTGCGGGACACGTTATAGTGGATTAAGGTATAGAAGAACTTGTTTTAATTATTACTTATTATAATATTAGAATAGGTTAAGAAACTAGTTATCCTAATTACTATCGTCCAAATTATTAACTATAGCCATGCTACTAATAAATAGGCCTCCTACTAAGCCTCTACCCGTTATCCCAACCTAAGGATTTAGATTTAATATAGTTACTTCTAATTCCTAAGGTAGATCTATATATAGTATATCCTTATTAGAAGGCTTCTACGCTAGATATTAAGGGTTTAGATAGAGATAAAAACACTTCTCTTTACTACTTAAATGTCTATTCTTGCAATATACCTAGAACTTAGGCTTTCTTAATAATATCAATCCTTCTATATTAGGTCTTAATTAATCTTCTTTAGGTGGCTTTTTGCTAACTAAGAATATTATAATAGAGGTGGTTAAGTATAACTCTTATCTATAAGGTCGCTTACTAGTTCCTCTATTATAATAAGCTTATCCTCTCTTATAACTCTCCTAGCTATTTCTTAATAATTAACTATCTAAATAGGAAACTTCTCCTCTATAGCGTAAAGTAATTGAGTATATACCTACTTTCTTAATATTAGCATTAACACTGCGTTTAATTTCCTTATGCCTAAGATAAAAGCTTCTATATAGGCTTTAAGCAAGGTATAGTCTTTACAATTGAAATTAAGTCACTAGTTTTATATTTAGTAGTTATAAATAAGACCTTGCGCTATATAGAGTAATTAGAATTAATTAAGTAAGTCTTTAATAGAATCTCGCGGCTCGCCTAGTATATAAGTTAATTACAAATTAATTCTAATACTGCGCCCTCTATTATCTTAAGTCCCATTATCTATTTATAACGCCAATCTCTAACTCGTCCGTATTTAAAGGTGGCTCTACAGCCGTACCTTATATAAGTAGTAGGAGGTCTTAACGTTTAAGTTGTTATATAATTTAATAATACCATTCTTCGTAATTACTCTTCCCTTTCAATGCAGGAACAGTCCCAAAAAAGCTATAGTATTCCTTCTTTTTTTATACTATGTCCGCTATAATATATAATTAATCGGCTTACCTATACCTTGCATGGCGTTAATACTTATTAGTTTATTATAAATTTCTATTGCACCGCACCCGGGTCTAAATTTAAGGATTTATAGCTTTGTATTAACTAGTTAACTAAAAAATAAAATGGTAGCTAATAGAGCTTATAACCTATTAGGTGGAAATAATATATATAATACTCTATAAAGAAGAATTTAAAGGACTTGGTAGCCTAAAAAGATAGCCCGCGCGCTATTACATAACCTATTACATGCATATTATTAAGCTTAAAGAGACTGCCTAAGTACCCCCCCCCTAACCAACATATATTATTTTTATTACTTAGGTGTTTTTATTAAAAAAACACGTTATTAGAAATCCCGTAACTATATATAACTTTATTAAATACTAGCTAATATATATAAAACCTATAGAGATTGTCTGTACGAGTAGAGGTTACGTAGTTATGTCTCTAATTAGTCATCCTTACGGTAACTCATTAGCCCCCTATTTAGGCACCGCGATCCTTATAATCCTCTACAAAAGAACGCGAATAAATCAAGAACCAGTTACCTTATATTACAATTGCAGTACCCCCCCAGGTAATACCGACACTAATTAGTAGATATCACAGATCAGCCAGGTATCATTACAAAGAAAGACGATACGCGATCGCTTCTACCAAGGCTCGTCAATTACGTCGCGTTTGCTAAGGAGAACCCTTCTGGTATAGGCTCTAGGAACTTAAAGAACCGACTCCTACTAAGGCTTTGTTCGGTTCGCGTCTACTACGCAAATTAATACCCAGTATAACCTCTTTACTAAGCGCCAGTACACCTAGCAGCGTTAGCAGCACCCCTACCTACACTACGACCTACACTATAACCCTACACCACGACCCTACACCACAACCCTACACTATGACCTACGCTAGTTAATTATGTCCGACACAGGAATCTAACGTCCAAACTAGGCCAACAGGATTACCCTAACCAGCGAGACCACCATAAAAGATATCACTAACTATATTAACTTCAAAATTAATAAGTATATTAAATAGGACTTTAAAGATAAAAGCTTATAGGAATTATATTAAGAGGACTTTAACAATTTTAAGGTATAGATATTTAAAGACGCCAACAGGCTTACACTTAAGGGACTTAAATAACTACTCCGACGTAATAGGGTATAGGTTTTTAATAAGAAAAGTAAATTAGTACTATAAGTACTATATAACGTCGCCTATAAGGACAACCCTACGGAATAGTTAGATAAAAAAATTAAGCTATATATTAACAATAAAGGACCCTTTAATTTATATATTATTAACCGCCGTCTTAAATCACGTTTATTAACCCCCTTAACGTTACTTACCCTAACCCCAGCTGTCTTAAATAACCTTCCTACAGCCGAGCTTTCCTCGCCTATAGACGTTACGGCTCCCCCTATAAACGTCACGGCTCCCTCTATAGACGTCACAGCTCCCTCTATAAACGTCACGGCTCCCTCTACGGACGTTACAGCTCCCCCTATAAACGTCACAGCTCCTATAAAAGTAACAGCCGCCGTTAACTACGGTAGAGACTTAGTAACCCTAGTAAAGATATATATAGAGGAAAGTAAATATAGTAAAGAGGATAACAACTTTAACCGCAAGCTTACGATCTTTAACAACCTTTATAATAGAGTTAGTATACCGCAAGAGGTAAAGATTAAAGGTTTTCCGATAATACTATATAGTATTACTCTTAACTTCTACTACAAGAACAAGGCAACCTATACCACCTTTAACAGCATCTATAATACTATACGCAACTATTTTAAAGAACTAGAATATAAGCGTGGAGTTTTAATAAAGTAGAATGCTATTACTCTTAAGACAGTAATAATAAAAAATGAAAGCAAGTCTATAGGGGACTATCTACAGCTACTGCTTAACGACCTCTATTATTTACAGCATGGTCTTAACGCTAACCTCTATAATAACGATTTCCTACATAATAAGCTTATCGTCGCTTATTAAGACGTCGCTGCTTACCAGGCAGCTTACTTAAACCTACCTACTACACTTACTAGCCTTATAAACAGCCTACGATTATTAATCGTCACTTATAAGAAGATCAATGGTACTATAGGACAACCTACTAATATGTTCTTACAGCCTACGGACGTATTCTTTACTAACCGTTGCTACTACTAACCGACGTCTCAACTAAGTTTATTAAATAATCGTTATAGTAATAACGCTAGGACGTGCTTTATATGTAAAAAAGGAGACTATTAGTTAACTAAGCACACTAAAGAAGAACGTGACGAAGTAAGAGAAGAATTTAAAAGACGTGTCCACCAGTACCTCGCGGACAATAATATTAATAACAATTTTAATAAGGATATAACGGCCATAGTACTTAATATATTAACTCCAACTACTACTAGCGGCAATTTCTTCTACGACGACTATGGTATTAAGCACTTTATAACTTTAAATAGGCTAATACTAATTAAAACTACTAAGAATATAGTTACGTCTATAAACAACAATACCTTTATTTACGGCCTTACCGGTAATATAGAACCTAGTAGTATGGAACCTAGTACAGTAAGGCGCGGTAATAATGGTAATAGGAGTAGTAATAATAAGGGCAAGAGCGCCACCTACCTCTATAATAATAACCCTCCCGACCTTACCGTTAATATTAACTTCCTTAACTGTTATTTTAATAATAATGGATAGAACTTAGCCCTTCTACCTACTTCCCCTATAGTCTATAACAACTTTTATACCTTCCAAAGCCGCCATACCTTCGGTTCTAACTTTAACTACGCTCTATTATAGAACACCTTAGTAACACCTTATACGCGCCTACCTATCTCCACCGCAATATCCAAATATTTACGATATCCGCAATATCCGCAATATCCGTAATGATATCCACAACGTCTGTAATATCCGTAATATTCGCAATACCCGAGACATTCGCGATTACTGCCCTAAGCACCTGTTAACCTATATACTTCTCCTTTATACTTTCTTACCTTCTTTCCTCTTTGTAAATGTCGCCAGTGTCTATACAAGTAGAGGTTACGTAGTTATGTCTCTGATTAGTCATCCTTACGGTGACTCATTAGCCCCCTATTTAGGCACCGCGATCCTTATAATCCTCTGCGAAAGAACGCGAATGAATTAAGAACCAGTTACCTTATATTGCAATTGCAGTACCCCCCCGGGTGATACCGACAGAGATCTATAATAGCCACCCTAAATAACCTATTATAGCTTAGCGGGTATATAGCATCCGCGTTATAGTGTGGCAGATAGGGTAAGATAGGTAATTAGGATACTCCCTTACCTAAGTTTTAGAGCAGCGACCTAAAGATATTTTTCCTATAAATATACTATAAATATATATAACTAGCTTTTACCTCCCCTTTTAAAAAAAAAGTTCGCTTTAATATATAAGCTTACTAAATCACCACTAACTATATAACGTGTTTTACTACTAAGCGAAATTCCCTACCGAGCGAAATCGGAACGCCGGCGACATATTATCTTAATAACAATATGTAATGCCTCTACAACGCAATACCCAATTTATATACTAAAAGCTCATTATAGCTTACTATTACTAATTTAAGCTTATCTAAATTAGTACCTAAATATACGCTCTATAATATACCTAAATTAATACTATCCTACTAACGCGCCAGATAACGCTCTTAACGCGACTATAACCTAAACTTAAAATAACCAACTCCCTTAAAAGAGCAGATAGTTATATAGCGTATACTTAACGATAGTTTACGCGGCATACCGCCATTAAAGGATAATATATAAGATATAGCTAATAAACTACTAAGGGGGCGGGGCTATTGGTTGGTTGGCAAAAACTGGGTTAACTGCTTTATTGAGCGTATACCTGGGCTTAAAACTAAACAGACCTGCCTGTATAATTACTAATAGGGCACCTATAAGGGCCCGGCAGTTATTAGCCCCTAGTTTACACTTATTTAATTAATTAAAGATAAGTATAGTATCTAAGATAAAGACATCTGTAATTTTAATAAGTCTAGGTTTATAATAGGTAAAATTATACCTTAGCTTATTATTATAGGCTTAGAGAAACCTAGTAAATAGAAGAAAATATAACCTAGTAATTAAAAGTAGGCTACCTTAATATAAGGCGTTAGGTTAACAGGGAGGCGTATTTTACCCTTTCTTATTTTTATAGATAAGGTTCTT